>Ga0193959_1001237_pt1 | contig 10240 bp, 9 predicted proteins | sample FB_2_MG_FD_140333 | JGI IMG/M metagenome (GOLD analysis project Ga0193959, IMG submission 140333) | Microbial mat bacterial communities from the Broadkill River, Lewes, Delaware, United States - FB_2_MG | ecosystem: Environmental > Aquatic > Freshwater > River > Microbial mats | place: USA...
AGGAATTGAGTTGACAAGTGATTTACATGTTTTACGATTTTCGGCTCCTGTAAATGTTGGTGTGCGTTTGGGCTATGAAAACAAAACCAATGCTATGTTTGCTGATTTCTTGATTTCGTTTTCGCTAACTGGCTATTAATATTAGATACATATAATAGAATTGAAGAGCTGCAAAATATGCGGCTCTTCATTTTTTACAGATTTAACAATTTCCCAAATATTTCATAAAACGGATCACGATTTAAAACCGTGTAATAGAATAGAGCACCCAACCAACCGTGGAATATGCCCAGAATATAAAGGTTTTTCTCTTTTAAATAGATATAGCCGTAAAAAATAGCCAACACAAAAGTCCCACCAATTAACCAGAAGGAGGGATAATGAACCACAGCAAACAAAATTGCTGTAAATAGTACAATAAGATGTTTGTTGAGCTTGTTTTTGCTTTCGTTTAAATTACCGGCTACCAAAGCAATTAATAGAAATTGTTGAATGGTACCCCATAAAGGGTAGAAGAGCAAAACTGGAAGTATATGCCAGGTAATATTCAAAGTGCCTTGCCAAGCGCCTATTGTAAAAAATGTGATAAGCGCAATTATACCAAATGGTAGAACCATTTTTAGCACTACTTTAAAGTTATCTTTCCTAAAACCCCAATGTTGAAGTATACCAGAAGATTTTTTGCTTTGGTAGATTATGTATGTTAGCCATATTACTGTAGCAGTTAATACAAAAGGAAATCGCCAGTTCAGGTAATCCATAAACAGGAATTTGCCCAATACTGTTACGATGATGGCAATGATTTCCAAAGATTGGATTTTTATTGTGTACATATCTTTTTATTTGTCATTCATTTATTCTTAAAGATCCTTTTAATAATATTGGCAAACCCAATCAATATTAAACTAATTAAGTTGCACATGCTAATCATTACAAAGAATATGGATCCTGTTATTCTACTGTCTTTAAGTTCTCCAGTAAATTCCCAATCTACTTTAAAAATGAATATTGAGAATAATGTAAGAACTAGTGTGGTAAGTATTATTTGATAATTTTTAATAATCCTGTTTCTTTTTATGCGCCAATAATAAATTTCAATAAACTGTGTGATTAAAATTAATATCAAAATTCCAAGCAAGTATAACCCAAGTTGATCAATGGTATTTAAATTCATACCTCCTATTGCCATGAGATAAGAGAATTAAGGTTTATTGTATTATTTCTATTAATAAGATTTCTCTATTTTGTTCTAATTCCGTTGTGATTTTGGAAGCAGACAAACTGTCTATTTTGATTTGAGAATCAAACTGTTTATTTGAATTTACATTATAAATTTTAAATCGAACATTCCATAAATCTGTTGAGATATTTCCTGTCTTTTTCACAAGCTCAAGTTTACTCATGATAATAATATCGCAGTTAATATTATCGGTAATGGGCTTGCAATATCTTTTATCAAATACATTTTGATAGGGTACATGCATCAGGTCTTTACTTGGAAAATCTATTAGTATAAATTCAGTACTAGTTTGTAATTGTGTTTCAATAGTTTTTTGAATTTTAGGAGAAATACCTCTGTTGGATATTTTATCATAAGCTGGTAATACGATAAGCTTGGGTTTGAAAGGTGTTGATAAAGTAAAATTAGCTACCTCTGTATGTTTATGGTCCGATAAAGTTTCTTTTGCAAATAATTCAAGCGCTATAATTCTTTGCAAAAAATAGTTATTATAATCTGGATTTTCATGTTCTAAACCTTTTGAAAATTCAACTAAATTATACCATTTTGTCATTTCTATAAATGTTAGATACTCCTCTATCATAGTATCTTTGCAATGGATTCTAAGACCTTCATAAAACCTACTGTGCTTGTTGAAAGCTAAGTGATTCTTTCTTTTAGTTATATATTCTTGAATGTTAAAATCAGAAGGCACTAGCATTTCGTCTCTATGTAGAGAGGTGTCAATTTGTTTACTGGGATTAAAAATGAAGGTTGAATCAATAACTGTTATACTGTCTTGATGATAAATGTCCCAATATTTATACGTGCTAATTACTATACCATCAATATATTCCACCTTGTAAATATCGAAGTAGATATCATTGCGAAGACCAGATTCTTTAATTCTACTCTTAATTGTAGCAGCTTCTATTGAATTTTTTAACCAGTCCTTTCTGGTAAGGGAATCTGTTATTGTTTTTTTAATAAAATATTCGAAATCATTAGAACCAATTGGTTGATCAACTACATGTTTAAATACAATTATCATCGAATCAAGCATGTTGCTATATGTTTCTCCGATATATTCTTCAAATTGACTTATCGAAGTTTCCTTTTTGGTAGAGCAAGAAGTTAGAATTGCAATTATTAGTAATATGACTGCAATTGAAGTAATTCCATTTCTTAAACTTTTTTTGTTTGTATCATAAGGACCTGACATTTGCTCAGACAGTTTGCCTTTAAAACCATTTAAAGTCCCAAAAATGAATGCTCCAATTATTTCAAAAATAAAACTTGAGACAATATCAAACATGATTATCAAAATTATCTATTAGCACTGTATATAAGTAATTATAATTACCAATAAATTTAATCATAAAACCATAATCGTAAAACAGGATATGTTAATTCATCATCTTTAAAAATAAGCAGTTGAAATGATCAATTTTACTTCTTTAGCTTACGTGCAAGCACTCCTGTCTAATTCGTGCTTTCGTTTTGGGCTTATTCATTCGGTTTATGCTATATCCGTGTTTTTGTTTTGCTTGTTTTTGTGTGCTTGGAATCCCTCAATGATTTCGCAACAGATATCTCAACTTTGTTGAGCTTATCTTCGAGAGATAAATTTGGATGTTTGAAGGTGCTTAGAGTCCTGTTCGCACGAACACGAAGCTATCTAGCAGCGGTGTTTGCCCTTTTCTTGCGCGTGAGTTGATACCTCGCAAGTTTGCGAGAAGCATTCTTGTGAGTGATTTGATGTCTTACAGTTTTGCAAGAGATATTCTTTCATGTGATTTGGTGTCTTGCAAGTCTGTTAGAAGCATTCTTGTGGGTGATGAAGTGTCTTACAGTTTTGCAAGAAGTATTCTTTCGTGTGATTTGATGTCTTGAAAAATTGTGAGAGGTAATCTTGTGAGTGATTTGGGGGCATTAACATGATAAAATACTACAGCGAGAAAGCATGAACATAGTATTATTCCCATTTTTTTATGCCTAGAGATACAAGGTCTTGTGTCTTTACAGTTCACATTCATAAAAAAGGGACATGCCATGGCATGTCCCTACAATATGTGTTTTTTATTTATGCCAATTCAATCACAGTTATTTCTGGTGGCATTCCAATTCTACCCGGGAATCCGATGTATCCAAATCCACGATTTACATACAGGTATTGTTCGCCTTCGCGATACAAGCCACCCCAACGTGGATATTTGTACTGTACCGGACTCCATTTAATGCCAGCTCGCTCAATTCCGAACTGCATACCATGCGTGTGCCCTGCAAAGGTAAGGTCAATATTACTGTTTTTGATTACCTCTTCGTCCCAATGCGAAGGATCGTGACTCATTAATATTTTAAAAGGCTGATTTGCTCCATTGGTAGCCTTATCTAAATCGCCATGTTGAGGGAAAGGAGGTTTACCCCAATTCTCAACACCAACAAGTGCAATTTCTTCTCCTTTAATGTTAATGGTTTCTGTTTCGTTCAGTAACAAACGAAATCCCATTTCTTTATGGAAATGTTTTATAGCTGCAAGGTTTTTGGCTTTATCCTCTGGCGATTTCCAATTGGAATAATCGCCATAATCGTGATTGCCCAGAACAGAATATTTACCAATATTGGCTTTCATTTTAGCCAAAACGGGAGCCCACCCATTGGTTTCTTCGGCAAAGTTATTTACCAAATCGCCTGTAAACAGAATCAAGTCTGGTTTCTGTTCATTTATCAGCTCGACTGCCTTTTCTATTTTTTCGAAATTTTTATTGAAACTGCCCAAATGCATATCTGATATTTGAACAATTTTTAATCCTTTGAACGATTTTGGTAGGTGATCAAAACGTATACTTTCACGCATCACCCTGTAATTAAACTTGCCTTTGGTTACTCCATATAAAATGGATGCAAATGGAATTGCTGCCAGGAACAAACCCATTTGATACAAAAATTCGGATCTCTCCATTTTTCTTGTCGCATTAAATTGTGGAACACTTTTGTTCTTTCTCTCACTGAACCATTTTGTGGTTCTCAATATCGCCCCTTGTATATCCCTTATTAAGACGAAAAGTATGAATACAAATTTTGGAAAATAAAATAAAGCAAAACCTGCTACCAGATAACCGGTATAGATGTATGCATCTGATTTTTGTACGTGCTTAATGCCAAACATGAAAACAGCAAAAGCCGCAAATATAAAAGCAGATATTCCCCAAAATGTAATTGTTAATGATTGTCTTGCAATAGAATTCTTAATTCTTGCAATCAGAGGTTTTACGCCACGATAGGTATAAATGTCTACCAGCAACATAAATAGTAACAGAGGTATCAATAAAAAAACACTCGCTCTCATTCTAATCTTTAAGTTTTGTATAATTGATTTAGAATCAGCCCCAAATATATAGAATAAAATACTAGTTAGTCCTTAATAATTGTTAAAAAAAAGCTATATTCATTAGCAAACTCAAAATCGCAATAGTCAAAACTTAAATTATTTGATTTTTGGAGATTGGAATTTGATATTTGTCTTATATACTTTAAACCAATACATATGTCACAAAAAATTCATGAACTAATCGAAAAAAGATGGAGTCCCAGAGCTTTTGCTGATAAAGAGATTGAAAAAGAGAAGGTAGAGAAGCTATTTTTGGCAGCATCATATGCGGCATCTTGTTTTAATGAACAGCCCTGGCGTTTTATTTACGGCACAAAAAGTTATCCCGAACGTTATGAGCAATTGTTGTCCTGTCTTGGTGAGTTCAACCAAATATGGGTGAAAACTGCTCCAATGATTATTTTGACTTTGGCAGCAAAGAATTTTGCAAAAAATGGTAAAGCGAATGCACATGCCAGACATGACTTAGGTCTGGCTATAGGAAATATGTCGGCACAAGCTGCAAGCATGAATTTGTACTTGCACCAAATGGCGGGTTTCTCGCCTGACAAAGCTAGAGAGTTATTTGAAGTTCCCGATGAATTTGATATTGTTACCATGATTGCAGTTGGTTATAAGGGGAATGCGGAAATATTGCCTGAAAGCATGCGTGAAATGGAATCGTCGGTACGAGATAGAAAAGATTTAGATTCCTTACTTTTCTGCGGAGATTGGAACAAAATGATGAAATAAATAAAAGAGGCTCCCGTTGTAATAAGAGCCTCTTTCTGATAATTAACGTGAAATCTAGTTGTGATATCTTTTTTAAACTAACGTGATGGTTTAAAAGAGGGCGCAAGATAATTAAAAAAGACACAATAGTCTTTTATTGTGTATCTTTTTTTATCACCACATTTTATTACTAAAGTAATCTGTTGAGATTCAATAATTAGACTAATAAGAAAAAAATAAACCAATGAAGAAGATTGTATTTATCCTATTCCTAATGTGTAGTGTTGTGACTGCTACTTTTGCACAAAATTTACCTGCAAGTCTTAATGTTAAAGGTGAAAGTAAACTGTTTCAGTTGCCTGATATCATGAATATTTCAATTACAGTTAGTAATAAGGCATCGGAATATGCTGATTGTATTGAAAAGAATTCGGACGCTGTTAATCGATTGAAAAAAGCTCTTAAAATGGCTACTATTCAAAGCCTGGAAATTCAGGATGTAGGTCAAAGAGTAAACGAAGAAAAAACTTATTCAGGTGGTAAATCAGTGCCTGATGGATATCGTGCAACGTATAATTTAAAGCTTCAGTTGAGTGCCAAACCTAAAATCATTCATGAATGTCTGAAAATATTAAAAACTGCCGACGTTGAAATAAATTATCAAGTATCTTATGGATTAAGTCCAGAATTGATTAAATCAGTAGAAAGTAAATTAATAAAAGCTGCAGTTGCCGATGCCAAATCTAAAGCTATAATGATTACTGAAGCTTCGGAAAGTAAGTTGGGACAGATTGTGAACATTAATTATGGGACTTCTGATTTTGTATCTGGACCAAAACAGTACATGACCGAAATGCGAGTTGCAAAAGCAGGCAGAGGAGGGGATCAATCTTTTACCAATCCTGATGCAATTGAATTGAATGACAGCGTTGAAATTAGCTTTAGAATACAACCATAACTAATTTTAATAGCAATTTCGATCGCTTGAATTTGAGTTAAACTTGTTGTAACTTGATTAGTGGATGAGCAAAGGAATAAGCCTTAACTAATAGAATGCACCTACTATGAAAGCAGTTATAATGAGAAAATATGGCGCTCCGGATGTTTTGGAGTTGATCAATTTGGATAGACCTAAAATAAAAGACAATCAAGTTCTGGTAGAAGTGTATGCTTCATCGGTGAATCCTGTTGATTGGAAAATCAGAAAAGGAATGTTGAAGCTGTTTATGCGTAAGAAGTTACCTTGCGTTTTAGGGGGTGATATTTCGGGTAGAATCCTCGAAGTAGGAAAAAAAGTTAAATTTTACCGTGTTGGCGATGAGGTATATGGTAAGGTTGATATTATAAAGAATGGCGCTTATGCCGAGTACGTTGCTACCTCGGAGGATCACATTGCCTTAAAGCCGCAGAAAATGAATTTCGAGGAAGCGGCAACTTTGCCATTAGCTGGATTAACAGCTTTGCAAGCCCTTCGAAATATGGGACAGATAAAAAAGGGCATGAATGTTCTGATTAATGGATGTTCTGGTGGAGTAGGTTCTTTTGCTTTGCAATTGGCTAAGGCTTTTGATTGCAAAGTAACTGGTGTTTGCAGCGAAAGAAATGTTGAATTTGCCAATGAATTGGGTGCCGATAGAGTAATTGATTACAAAAAGGAAAATATTCTTGATATTCAGGAAGAGTTTGATATTTTTTTCGATGTGGTTGGTAATTCAGAATATTCTAATGTAAAACACCTTTTACAGCGTGGAGGTGTGTATGTGACTACTTTACCATCCTTTAATATCCTTTTGCTAGGATCGATTCATAATATGGTGAGTTCACGAAAAATGAAGAAAATATTTGTTCAGGAAAGTAAGAAAGATTTGGAACTACTTGCTAATTTAGTTGATGATGGTTTGATAAAAACTCATATTGATAAAACTTATGATATTGCCAAAGTTGCTGAAGCCCATCAATACAGTGAGTCGGGTAGAGTGGTTGGTAAGCTGTCCTTAAAAATTGCAGAATAAAAACTCTTATCTTACAAATCAAAGGCTCCAGGAATCATTTGATACTTGGAGCTTTTAATTTGATATTTAATTTATCCTTTTGTTTTAATTGAACATCCAATTGCCTTAGTATATGTAACTGTAGGCTTTTTATTATTCATTAAGGCTTTAATTGCATCTTCAACATAGCGTGTGCTTACTTTCGATTCATCTTTGTAATTGTTATCAATGGTACCAATATACTCTACTGTAAGATAAGTACCTTTTTTACTTAAAATGTAGACATGTGGAGTTTTAGTGGCTCCAAAGTTTTTGTAAACTTCTTGTTTTGCATCAAAAAGATATGGGAAGGTGAAGCCTTTTTCTTCTGCACGCTTTTTCATTCCATCGAACGAATCTCCAGGAACAATTACTGGATCATTTGGATTAATGGCAATTACAGGGAAACCCATTTTTTTGTATTTCTTGTCTATCTCTATAATTCTGTCTTCGTATGCTACAGCATAGGGACAATGGTTACAGGTAAAAATAACTACAAATCCTTTGGCGTCTTTGTAATCAGCCAATGAAACTTGTTTACCATCTATATTTTTCAGATTAAAATCGAAGGCAGTATCGCCCACCTTGTATCCTTGCGCCTGAATGGCAAGAACGCTTAGCATTATAAATGCAATAGATAACAACTTTTTCATCTTTTTAAGATTTAATTACTTATTTGATCAATAGTTTCTGTAAGCTCAGAATAGCTTACCTTACGAGCAAAGAATTTTTCTTTGCCTTTTTTGTAGATTACGGTAGCGGGTAAAGCTCCGTCCCAGTCATCGTTTACTTTGCCAATCCAACTATTGGCGTCAGGATCATCGAGTAAAATTACTTCAGCAAGTATTCCTTTTTTATCGAGGAATTTAAGCAGGCGCTTTTCTACATTCGAACCAAAATCAAGACTTACCAGCAAAACTTTCACTTTTTTATTCTGATAAGCTTTACGGATATGTTCAAATTCGGGTAGTTCTTCAACGCAAGGTTTGCACCACATCGCCCAAAAATTAATCACGTAAGTAGAATCATTTGTGTAATGAAATTTGGGTTCTAATTCCTTAAAATCAACTGTTTTGATTTCCTGAGAAAATAGAATATTCGTGGCGAATATTATAAGGGAAAGTGCAATTAAACGTTTTACAGTCATGATGTTGTGTGTAAAAGACTAATGAGTATTAAATATACCACTATTGATCGAAAAAGGAATGAAGATCTTGTTATTGATTTGTTAAATGAAAAAAGCGGAATACAATAAATGTATTCCGCTTTTGATAAAGAAATAAGCTTTTATTATTCTTCAAGTAAGCTTTCGTTGAATTGATAACCTTTATAGTTCACTTTATAGAAAACGCTGTACAGTGCAGGGATAAACACCAAAGTAATAATAGTACCAAATAATAATCCTATCATGATTGATGCTGCCATTGGTTCCCACATTAAGCCACCTCCTAAATATAGAGGCAAAAGTCCTAAGGAAGTGGTAAAAGTTGTAAGCAATATAGGTCTGAAACGTTGTAAGCAGGCTGCAATAACTGCATCTTGAGGAGTTCGTTTCAACTCATTGATCTCAATTTCTATTCGGTCTATGAGGACTATGGCATTGTTAATTACAATCCCGGCTAGCGAAATTACACCTAGAAATGCCATAAAACCAAAATAGGAGCGAAGTACTATTAAACCAATAACTACACCAATTACACCTAATGGAATTGTACTAACAACCATAATTGTTTTTCTGAACGAATTGAATTGGATTACCAATAAAAGGAGGATTAAAAATCCTGATAATGGTAAATAAGCAATTACGGCTCCCATGTTTTCCGCAGTGTTTTTATCATCACCACCTAGCTCATAGGTATAACCAACTGGCCATTTTTTCGTTTGTTCATCAAGCCATGGTAGCACCTCACTCATTATCTCAGAGGCATTTCCTTCTTCTGATAATTCGCTTGATACATTAATACTTCTAGCCAAATCCAATCGTTTGATTTTTGCATATTGCCACTGAGGAACAATGCTAGCCACCTGCGATAGAGGAACACTTTTACCAGAATTTTGCGAGAAAACATTCATAGTTTCTATAGTCTCGTAACTTTGATCCTGACTGGTAAAGCTACGTAGTAACATTGGTATGTTTTTGTCATCTTCGCGATATTCACCAGTTTTAAACCCATCTAAAACTGTTTTAAGAGAAGTTGCAATATCTTGATTGGTAATTCCAGCCAATTGTGCATTGTTTTGATTGATATCAATAACAAACTTTTTGGTTTTTGGACCCCAGTCATCTTTCACATTTTTTGTTCCAGTTACGTTTGATAGTTTGGATTTTATCTGCTCAGACAACTTTGAAAGTATATCGGGATTATTCCCGGAAACTTTAATTTCAATAGGTGTTCCAGATCCTCCTTGTCCTAATAATGATACTTTAATATCGGCATTAGGAAAATTAGAGAAGCAAAAATCATCTAAAAGGCGAACCATTTCATTATTCTCTTCAAAGGAACTGGTGTTCACTAAAATATGTGCATATCCAGAGTTTGCTTCATCCTGAGAATATCCAAGATCGTAGGAACTTGGTCCCTGACCAACAAATGATGACCAGTCTACAATTCCATTCTCACGCGATTCTGTAACGAGTAATTCATCGGAGATGTATTTTTCGATCTGTAAAACTACATTTTCGGTTTGTTCAATTTTTGTTCCTAATGGTAAGTTGATATCAACTGTAATCATATTTCTATCACTATCTGGGAAGAAGATAAATGGAATCAAACCAAATCCTTTTAATGATATAAAGAACAATAGCAGAATACCAATGATTACATATCCTTTTACATTTAAGGCAGCAAGGATTACCGATTTGTAATAAACTTTTAATTGATCGAAAAT
>Ga0193959_1001239_pt1 | contig 10236 bp, 9 predicted proteins | sample FB_2_MG_FD_140333 | JGI IMG/M metagenome (GOLD analysis project Ga0193959, IMG submission 140333) | Microbial mat bacterial communities from the Broadkill River, Lewes, Delaware, United States - FB_2_MG | ecosystem: Environmental > Aquatic > Freshwater > River > Microbial mats | place: USA...
AGTTATTGGTAAATTATAAATATTTTGAATTCACAAATAAAGAAGTAGGCAAAGTATAACTTTTGGTAGACAGAAATTTACTATTGGACTAGAAATCGTTTTGTTTGTATATTATAGATTTTGTATTGTCTACTAAATTTTCATCAATTCTTGTTCCATAAGGATCAATTGCAATGTAACTTGGCTTATCCTCTACAATTATTTTAAATTCCTGAATACCTTTTTTAATTGTATTCAATTTGTAATATAAAATGGTGGAATCATCTTTCACCTTAGAAGGATGTGTTGCAAATATCCCTATTTTCATAGGCTCATTTATCTCAATTTCTTTAGTTTCACCTGAAGACCCCATCTCAAATCGGTTAGCTTTTACTTTAACCCAAACCTCATAAGTTCCATTTGGTAATTCCTTGTAAGAACTTTCTACTATTCCTAAATCATAAGTAATTACTTTTTTAAACCAATCATCCACTAATTCTTTTTGTTCTGGTGTAGTTACTTTGTAGATTTCGTTTAAGAAATCAATTGTTGTAGCTTCCAATCTATCATTAACTCTATACGTATCGGTAATTGTTTTTAGAATTTTATTGACTTGCGGTTCTCCTATTAAGTCTCTTAGTGCTAACATTACAGTTAATGCCTTACCATAGGAAATATACCCATTTCCTAATATTTTGTATACCGGTGGTTCTATTTTTCCTTCAAAAGAACGTCCAGAGAAATATCTACCTCTAGCATTTTCAGCCAATGTATATATTACACGTTTCCCATACATTTTTTCCATTACTACAGCTTCAGTATATTTTGCAAATCCTTCTATGAGTAAAGACCCACCAGAAACGGGCTTTGCAGATAAGGTATGCCCCCACCATTGATGTGCTACTTCATGAATCGTTCTTTTAGCGACTAAATCGAATGTATCTTCACTGCTTACATCCGACAAATACAATTTATCTTCTGTCATACTAATCACTCCAGGATGAGCAAACCCGCCAAAAGGCCAATAAGAAGAAACCTCTGCAATTCGAACATGGTCAAAAGGATATTTTCCAAAGTTTTCTTGACAGTAATCTAGCGTTTCTTTGACACTACGTTCAATCTTGTCAATATTAACACCATGTGTGGCATTATAATATTGCTCTATGGAAACACCTTTATAATTGATCTTCTTTACCTTGTATTTTGCAGAAAAATAACCTGCAACTGGCATGATTTTTTTATTTGATTTATAATGAAAATAAGTTCTATTGTCCTTTGTCCATTGATTTATTAAATTTCCTGAGCTTATAGCTGTTTGGTCGCTATCAGTTGAAACAATGGTCTCAAATCTTACTTTTTCGAATTTAAATTTATCCATTACCATATGGTCGTCAGAATTATCTTCTTCAATTCGTACTGGCAAATTTCTCTTTTGACGTTCAAAATTATTGGCTATTTCAAACCCTGAACGATACCCTAATGAAGGTTCAAAGCTACTAAGCCTATTGATGTATGTACCATTTTTGGTTATTGACATATCGTCTTTATAACCTTTTAATTCTTTCTTTAACTCATATGTAAAAACAATAGAATCATTGGGCTGTAAAGGAACATCAAATTGAAATAAATGAACTCCATAAAAAGCATCATACTGTGTGCGCTTTGCATTTTCTACCTCAACTTTTATAAGCGGAACTTTTTCTGTAATAAATATTTCAGAAAGCGGTTGGTTACTACTATTTTTTAACATTTGAATAGACTTCACTGTATACATTCTCTGTTTTGGAAAAATATCTACTTTCGTTTTTATTGAAGTTTGTGTTGGTCTGTCTAAAGATTCGTATTTTTTAAACTTTCGTTCGTAATTTTCTTGAAAGTTGAGAGTTTCATAAACAGTTGTATATTCAGATACTTTGTTTGTGTTGTAATAGATGAAACCTCCAAAACCAAAAAACATTATTGCTAGTATGGAAATACTTCTTTTTTGTATGGTTAACCAATTAAACCACAATTGTTTTAATTTATTTGAAAAACTAGCAACTACACCTCTGTTCCAAATTTTAAATGAGATTACAATAAATAACAAACTAAGAGAAGTCCAATACATTGCTAAGTGATTGTATAACTTTGTACCATTATAGAATCCACTCATATTTGAATAAGATACTCTGGGCAAAAATCCAATACTTGTTAAAGGGTGTTCTAAACCTAAAACATCAGATTTTAATGACATGATAGCAATAAGTCCAAAAATACCCATTCCCATATACTTATTCTTTACCAATGTATTTACAAACAAGGCTATCAAACAAAAAATCATCAATTGTAATCCATAGAAATAAAATACCGATGCATAAATTGAAAATTCAAAATTTGTATACCTGAGACTTATTTGAAAAATAAGACACATGATAATTCCTGTGGTAATTAAAATTATTGGTAGTAATAATAAAGCTACATATTTTGATAAAAAAAAGACACTATTTTTAACAGGCGTCGCATCTATAATCAGATTAAATTGCAAACTTCTCTCCTTCCAGACTATTTCTGCACTATAAAATATGATTAAGATTAAACTAAAAATTGTTAACGGATCTACAATCAAAGCTATCAACTCATTGGTATAAGGATATAAACCTACACCATATTCCACGCCTCTAATTAGAGTTGCATGCAATTCAGAAAAAACAATAAATAACCACATCAACAATACTGCAATAAAAGGTAGGCTTTTAAAGACACTTTTTAATTCTAACTTCAACAATGCAAAAAATGCAGTTTTTTGAGTATTGAAATCATGTATGGTTTTTAAGGGATTGTAAGATACTATTGGTGTTTTATCTTTTTTAATTTTCTCTATAACTTTTTCTTTTTTGGTTGACTTTCTAAAAGAGAATAGACCATAAGTTATAAATAACACAGCTATTGCCACACCTAACCATATCATTCTATTCATTAAAAATAGTCCTGAAAGAGACAGTAGCTGAGTGTTCTTTTGATAAGGTGTCCAAAATTGTGTTTGTTCAAAAAAAGCAGCAATTCCAAAAGGATCAGCCAAAGCAGCAATTGCCATACTTTCTGGAGAAGAGGGAACAGCTTGCGCCATAATCGGAGAATTTAAAACAAGAGAACTTACAAAATATAACATGTAAATAAACACAGCGCTTACATACGTAGCTGTACTATTTTTAGTCAGGGTACTTACTGAAAACACCAATGCAGAACAAATGAATACATTTGGTAAAACAATGTATAACCATGGTTGTAAATATAATAGTAATTGAAAATCTGCAATTCTTTCTGGGTCTAAATCAGAAAAATAATTTCCGAATATATATCCTAAAATAAATGGAGAAAACGCCAATACACTAAATATAAATGTGCCTAAAAAGCGACTCCAAAAGTATTGAGATTTCTTTATAGATGAACTGTAAACCAATCCTTCCATTTGGTACTGTTTATCTCTAAGCATTGCACTAATTGCAAAAAACATAATGATAAACACACTCCCTAATGTAAATAAACTTGTATGAAAGTATACTTGATAAACTGAGTTGAAATTTATACCTTTTGGTGCAAAACCTTGTCTACCAACAAATACTCCCATTGCTAAAAACAATAACACAAATATTGGAAACGCTCTTTGCTTGAATTGATAAAAAGCTTCAAACTGTAATAATTTTTTAAACATAACTTATTTTGTTTTTACAGATTGATAAAATAATGTTGCAAAGTAGTAGTCTTCTAAATTTGGACTAATTTTCTTAAACCCATCTTCTAGTTTGTTTTCAGAAATTACCCTAATTTGAGTTTGCCCTGCTACTAACTTTGTAGAAATTACATTGAATGCCTTTTTATATATTTCAATGTCTGTTTTGGGAATAATTTTACTCCAAATATTACCTTCAATTGAGGCCACTAAATCAGTTGGATTACCCTGAGAAATAATTTCTCCTTCAGACATGATTGCCATTTTTGGGCATAAATTACGTACATCTTCTACAATGTGAGTAGAAAGAATTACAATCACATTCTCTCCAATTTCACTCAATAAGTTTAAAAATCGATTGCTTTCTTCTGGATCTAAACCTGCTGTTGGCTCATCTACAATGATAATTTGCGGATTTCCTAATAAAGCTTGGGCAATTCCAAAACGTTGACGCATTCCACCAGAAAAGGTATGTACCGCTTTTTTTCTATGTTGATACAGGTTCACTTGCTGCAATAAAGCCGTAACTTGTTCTTTACGGTCTTTTCTATTTAAAACTCCTTTTAAAACAGCTAGATGATTTAATAATTTTTCAGCAGAAATTTTGGGGTATACTCCAAACTCTTGAGGTAAATATCCTAAGGACTTTCTTATCTCATTAGGATTCTCTACCACATTTGAATCATTAAATAAAATAGTACCTGTAGAAGGCTCTTGCAAAGATGCAATGGTTCTCATTAGTGATGACTTCCCCGCGCCATTTGCGCCTAACAAGCCAAACATACCATTCGTGATTTCAAGGTTAATTCCATTTAATGCCTTTACACCGTTTGGATATGTTTTTGTAAGGTTTTCTATGCTTAATGTATTCATAATATTTTTTCTTTAATCTTTAACAAACATAGAATTAAAGAACATCGACTTAGAATAAAAATGATACACACCTATTTTATTGAGTTAAAAAGTCAAAAAAATTTATTGAATTCAGTTTGTCACTAAAATGACAGTGTTTGAGTTAAAAAAAGTAGTATGTATCAAAATCTTTGTCTAAACATCATAACATACTTACTTTTGATATATGATCCCGTTTTTAAGAAAATACAAAGCATTTTTTATAGGCTACAGCATTGTAGTGCCATTATTCTATTTCTTAGATTATATTGGTTTTATAATTCTTCCTAAACAAAGAACTAATGAAATACTATTCTTCGCTCTCATTTGGGGGTTAATTATTTCATTATTAATACATTACTTTAACAAGAAAAGAAAAACTGTAGTTAGCGTCTTAGGTTTGTTTTTATTGGTTTTTATCACTTTGATTGTTGATTCTAAAATGAACCTACCAGACAATCCAATTACGATTACTCTTTTATTAGGCTTCTGGATTGGATTTGCATATTTGTTACTACCTACTTTTGTGAAAAAATATTGGAAACTTATTGCCTTTTTTTACATCCCTCTTTTTATATACTTTATGTATCTAAGACTATTTACAGGAGGTTTAGAATCGTATTTAATTATAAAAAAAGACTTCCCATTTATTGTATTCTTTATACCTATTCCAATTCTAATTGCCGTTTGGTTTTTTGAACAATGGAGATGGATTCAAAATTTAAAAGCTGAAAAATCTCAAGCAGAATTGTCTTTATTAAGAACGCAGATTAATCCGCATTTTTACTTCAATACGTTAAATAATTTGTATGCATTAACTATCAAAAATTCGAAACAAGCTCCAGAAGTCATTTTAAAACTTTCTGACATGATGCGTTATACCATTTATGAAGGAGAAAAAGAACTGGTTAAACTTAATGATGAAATTGAATATTTAAATAATTATATAGAATTACATAAGATTAGATACAAGAAATCAGTTAATATTGTGTTTATACAGGACATTGATACAAGTTTACAAGTTGCCCCGCTATTATTTATCATTCTATTAGAAAATGCTTTTAAACATGGAGTAGAAAGTTTAGCAGAAAATGCATATATTCATATGAATTTAAAAGAAAATAAAGAACATATTTACTTTGAAATTGAAAATAATTTTGATCCTAAAGAGGTGTCAAAATCAAACGGAATAGGGTTAAAGAATTTAAAAAGAAGATTGTCCTTATTGTATCCAAAGAAACATAATCTAGTAATTGATAAAACTGCAAACACGTATAAAACAACTTTAAAAATAGTAAAGCATGCTTAAATTTATAATAGTTGATGATGAGCCTCTAGCCCATGAAATTATAGAAGAGTTTTGCAGTATGATTCCTCATATTGAGTTAAAAAACCATTGTTACAACGCCATGGAGGCCATGCAATATCTTAATAACAATCAGGTTGACTTTATGTTTTTAGATATCAATATGCCAAAATTAAAAGGTCTTGATTTTTTAAAAACATTGTCCAAACCTCCAAAAACAATAATTACTACCGCTTATAAAGAATATGCTCTAGAAGGTTATGAATTGAATGTTGTGGACTATCTTTTAAAACCTTTTGGCTTCGATCGTTTGGTAAAAGCCATCAATAAAGTTTTAGAAATTGACAATTCAAAAACCATCATTAAAGAAGTTCCTAGCGCTAATGATAAGAGTCGTTTTTTTGTAAAAGGGGATAAAAAACATCATCAAATTGCTTTAAATGATCTATTGTTTATTGAAGCCTATGGAAACTACACTAAGTTGTTCTTAAAAGAAGAAATGATTATAAGTCATGAAAAAATATCTCACTATGAAGAGATATTAGGTGTTTCTCAATTTTTGCGAGTTCACAAATCTTTTATTGTTAGAATTGATAAAATTAAGCTTGTTGAAGGAAATCGAATTCTCATAGACGAACATAAAATTCCGATAGGGCAAACCTATAAAAGGAATGTTAATGAACTATTATAGGTTAATTATCATAGGTAAATTTAGTTAGGTTTTATTCCATAAGCACTATCGAGTTGACTTTTGTTTAGTTTTACGGCAGTAAGTTCATCTAAAATTTTCAGTCTAAAAGGTTCTAAATACCATCTGATAACTTTGTCGTTTTTATACATAATGTTTAAAATTATGTAGCCTTATTTTAGGACGGGTCAAAATGTTGCACAACTGATTAGAGCATGAAAAGTTGCGTAGTTTAGCACTAAACTTTTCAAGTACGCACCAAACTGAAAACCCTCGCGGATTTTCAGAAGTTGGCGAGAACCAGCAATTACTTATGGTCATGGTTGGTAATAGTTATTTATTTTGTTTAATAAATTCATATGTTTTCTCACTTAAGTTTAGAATGACGTGATAACTTCCTGATTTAACTTTAATGTTGTCGCCATAGGAATAGGTGTTACCAGATGGAAATGCATCTCCTCCCCAATTAAAATTCCAATTTTCACCTTCTCTGAATTTAAGCGAACCGTCTGATAAAATGAGATCTCCTTCCCAGATTGCCTGTGATTCATTAGTTAATGTAAGAGGAATGTTTTTGATCCAATTATTATGTTGAGTTGCGTCACCTACAAGCCCAATATCTGAATAAAGTAATTTAACATCTGGATAATAATCTTGAATCAAGCGTTTATTGGTATTTGTTAAGTTGATGATATCATCTATGAAAATCAAATTCGTAAATTTCATACTTCTTGATGATTTTAGAGCGTTTTGAAATTTAGAACTCTCAAGTAATTTGAGGGTACGTTTGATATCACTATTATCAAAAAAGGTAGAATCCATATTTTGATAATCATTTAATGCAGAATAACCAAAAGTAATGCTTGGATAGGGTAAATTCAATTCATCTAAAAATGATGTTATATCTTTTCTACTTCCATTATAACTTTCTTTAATAGCTTTACCGTATGAAGAAAGGCTCTTGTTTAAGTTGCTCTGCTTTTGATTTTTAGGGTTGAATTTTAGGTAACCCAAGAGATATGAAATTTCAGAGTTTAAATCTGAAGGTTCTAAATCCAAGTAAAACAATAAATGCGGTAGTAATTTAATATTTATGCCTTCAGGATTCTGAACTATATGATCTATAATTTCTATCTGTTTTGATACTTGGCGTCTAATTAGAGTAAGATTTTCTGAATCTTGATCTATCACAGTATACATTTGTTGTAAAACAGCCTTAAATTCATCATTAGTTTTCCTTGACTCGTTCCAGTTATTTAATTGTAGGGCAATCAAAATTCCTATAACAACAAGTACAATTTCACCAAAGGCATATTTTAAATATTTACGAGTTTCACCTTTTGAAAGTAAACTATGCCTAATTTTTCTAAAGAATTTTATCATTGATTACCGGTTTTTGATAATGAAGCACAACGATTTGTGTATGAAATGTAGCGTGTAAAAAGGTACTACATTTTCAGATTAGAACAAAACTTTATAAATAATTACTTACCTTTGGTTTAGCAATTACTAGCTATGTTTTATACACGGTGTTGGCGGTTCGTTGTTCCTTTTCATTAGTTTTTTTCGGTTGAACAACTTGGATTGTGAAGCACTTTAAAATTCACAGAGTTAGCAATGAAGCAAAATTCATTCGCTCTTTTATGTAATTCAACTGCTTTTTTTATCATTGAACTTTCTGTAACTTTAATAGTTGGATTTAAAATTACCTCTGAAAAATATCCACTTCCATTATGTCTTTCAATCATAATACCAGTTGGTTTATCAATATATTTAGTTACAATGATATTTGATTCAGAGCACAAATGTAAATACCAAAGCATATGGCAAGACGATAATGAGGCTAGTAATAATTCTTCTGGATTATATTTGGTTTTATCACCAAGAAAGGCTGGGTCGGAAGAACATAAAATATCTGGCTTATTATTGATAGATATAATATGACTTCTTTCAAACTCTTTGTAGTTCGAAGTGCCTTTTCCTTTGTTTCCTATCCATTTTATTGTCGCAGAGTAATAATGTTGTCTTTTCATATTATGTAATCATCATTATTTGACCACCATTTTTTCATCCATTTTTCAGATACTTTTTTCGCTTTTTCATAGTTATCAACCACCACAATTAATTGATTTGAATGGTCACTATATTGCGTTAAAATATTGATATTTTCATTTGCTAATTCTTTGCAAAACATTCCTAATTGACCTGGAATATCCTGTCTAAGTTTTAGGATAATTACATCACTAATTTTTGTAACTTTTATTCCAACTTTTTCTAGTTCTATTTTTGCTCTATCTGCTTCTTCAACTAAAAAATGAGATATTGAAAAATCTCCATTTTGAAAAACTCCACCACCTTCAAGGCTGATTTTGTTTTTTCCAAGTGTTTTACCCATAAGAGCTAATTGTCCACATTTGTTTTCAAATAAAATTTCTATGTCTTTCATTTATTATAATTTTTTATATCCGCAAAGTAAATTGATTTATTACTTTTACATTTCATTTAAGAATGAATAATGGAAGAAAATAATTTTATTTCAGTAGCTTCTTTATTATGTGAGCCATCGAGAGCAAAAATAGTATGGAATTTATTAGATGGTAGAGCTTATACAGCGAGTGAGTTAGCTCTAGCTTCTGATTTATCTCCTAGTTCAGTAAGTAATCATTTATCCAAACTATTGAATGGTAATATTCTAAGAGTTGATGCTCAAGGTAGGCATAGATATTATTCTTTTGCCAATTCTGATGTTGCATATGCTGTAGAATCCTTAGCAAATTTGGCTAATGAAAATTTAGCTACTAAATCAAATAAAGAATTAATAAATACAGGAGTCAAATATTGTAGAACTTGTTATGACCACCTTGCAGGTTATGTCGGAGTAACAGTTACTGAAGCAATGGTTAAACAAGGTCTTTTGATAAAATCTGAAAATATTTATCTCGTTACTAAAAAAGGGTGGGATTGGTTTTTACAATTTGGAATTTCAGAAAAAAGTTTAGAAAAAAGTCGACGTCCCTTAACTCGTCAATGTCTTGATTGGTCAGAACGCCGTCCACATTTGGCGGGACACCTTGGAGCAATATTTCTAGAAAAAATGTTAGAAAATAACTGGTTGAAAAAAGTTAAATTTTCAAGAGAGATAGTCATTACTTCAAAAGGTATTCAATCAATAAATGACTTGTTAGGTGTTCTTCTTCAATGACCACCAACGGTTTAAAGTATGAAAAGTAGCGTTTTTGAAAGCGCTATTTTCCGATGTTTAAATTTAATATTTTTTAGTTTTAGAAACATTCTATTTAACTAAATGAAGCTATTTTTTATGTGTGGAGTTGGCAGTAGTTTCTTTATTTATACTAATTTCAAATATTTCTCCTTTTTTAGGTTTAATTTTCATTTTTAATGTCTCATTATTTTTGTTGATTATATCCTTAGTTATTATATTACATATATTTACATGTTTGCCATTAATTTCTAAGATTTCATCTCCATAAGATAATTTGTTTTTCAATTCTTCATCCCATACGAAGCCAACTATCAGTTTTTCGTCTTTCAGAGTTCTAGTAAATCCAAAGCCAAAATCATTTAGATTTCTTTTACGAGAGTTTGGCTTAAAATAAAATCTTTTATGCTTAAAGTCAATCGTCATTATTCCATATCCGAGTA
>Ga0193959_1001245_pt1 | contig 10215 bp, 6 predicted proteins | sample FB_2_MG_FD_140333 | JGI IMG/M metagenome (GOLD analysis project Ga0193959, IMG submission 140333) | Microbial mat bacterial communities from the Broadkill River, Lewes, Delaware, United States - FB_2_MG | ecosystem: Environmental > Aquatic > Freshwater > River > Microbial mats | place: USA...
AAATGTTTCTTAAAAACTTTAATTATTTTGTTTACTAATCGATTTTCTATTAGACTAAAATTTTCCTTCGGCACTATTAATGCCAACGGTTTAGGCTAAGGAAAGTTGCGGTTGGTAAACCGTAATTTTCCGATGTTTGTTATTTGGTTTATTTGTTTGTCGGATTTCTCTAATCATTAAATTTAGCAATTTTTTTTAGCCATTGTTACACCACGTTTTTTATTCCGATTTTATATTTATCCGCTGTTTCTCTATCGAAAACAACAGTCAAATGGTCTTGCATTCCGATTATTCTTCCGTCCCTAATTTCGAGAGCAGAAATCCACAATTCTTTTCCATTTTCAAATTCAATTCGAACATCTTGCGGATAATAATTTCTTTTGTCATCGTTAATCAAATTCCAATAAGACCAACAGCTTTCAATTCCGCTGATTTTTGCTCCGATTAATTCAGTCCATTTTTCGTTACTGTTCGCCTTATATTTTTTCGCTCCATTTTCGGTGCTTAATTCAGTCAATATATTCCCTTTCCGAAATTTGACATCGTATTGGGTGAATTCATTTCCCCACACAAAATAGAATTTCAATTTGTCAGATGTTACGAATTCAAGTCCGTAATCTAACGAGTGATATTCGGTTTCATTCCACGTTGGCTCTCCGTAATCTATTTCGTAATAGTTTACATCCACAATCGACTTTCCAATTAATTCTCTAATAGGTTTCTCGTATTTATTAACTTCTATTTCGATTGTGTTTTTCAAATGTGGTGTAACTTGTTATATCCAAATAATATTGACTGTTTATCACTTTGTATTTCCGGATAAACGTATATTTCAATACTTTTTATCGGAATGATATGCAAAATACTATTTGCAATTTTTTTGAGTTACTAAGGTAAATATAAATTTAATATTATGAATGAAAATTTTAATAGATTTTATTATTATGAATCATTATAATTTAGTAATTTTCAATAAATTATTGTACAACAATTCAGTCTAAACCCTGAACACGTTATTGAACACGTTTTTGTAAATTTATAGCGGGTAAGCCCAGTAAAATGGTTGAGATTTTGGTCAACTTTGAGCTCATAACCCGAAGGTCGCTGGTTCGAGTCCAGTCCCCGCTACTACAAAGAGAACTTAGAAATAAGTTCTCTTTTTTTATACCTAAAAAACAAAAGGTTTTTCATGTTTTTCTTCACATTATTAAATTTATTAAACTAGATAAAAATGATTTTAGATAATTACTTTTTTAAGAAAAATTTAATAAATAAAAAAAGAGCAATTTTAAACAGGAATTGATAAAAGGTTGTATATTTGCAACCGCAAATCGCGGGGTAGAGCAGTAGGTAGCTCGTCGGGCTCATAACCCGAAGGTCGCTGGTTCGAGTCCAGTCCCCGCTACTAACTAGAGTAATCAGAAATGGTTACTCTTTTTTTATGAACTTAAATGAAATATATTTTAATAAGTTGGGCAGAAATGTTTTTATAGATTTCAATTTGTTCATTAAGAAAATACCCCAATTAGCAATTCATAAAATTTTAGTTAAAAAGACAAATAGGTCTTGGAAAATGTAAGATTGATTGTAAATTTGAGCCTTTAAACCCTGAAGAGTTTTTGAACAATTATATTAAAATTTTAGCCATATCCCTTATAATTATATTGAGTGGATTTATGCTCAGTACCAATTCTGATGAATTAAAAAACGTTGAAAAAACAATAGTTCCTAAAGATTTGAAATCTGTTGAAAAGGAAAAAAGTATTTCAATTGAGTATTTCCCTAAAAGTAAGGTTCACAAAGTAAATCAAAAATTAGATTCCTTATTAAGCAGAATTAATAAAAGGCACGATTTTCATGGATCCTTATTGGTTGCAAAAAATGGAAAAATACTGTATTCAAATCAAGTTGGATACTCAAATTTTAGAAAGAAAGAATATCTAAATGACACATCGGTTTTTCAATTAGCCTCGGTAAGTAAGCAATTTACCGCAGCAGCAATTATGCTATTGTATGAAAGGAATCAAATAAAACTTACAGACACTGTAAATGTGTATTTCCCCAATTTTCCTTACAAAGACGTAACAATTAAGCACTTATTAAATCATACTGCTGGTTTGCCAAAATATTTTTGGATTGCAGAACATAAATGGAAAGAGAAAAGAGCTCCAACTAATAACGAAATGATGACATTACTAGAAACAAGTAATGTGCAGAGGTTTTTTAAACCAGGTCGTAATTTTGATTATTCAAACACAGGTTATTTTGTTTTGGCTTCTATAGTTGAAAAAGTTTCAGGATTAAATTTTTGTTCATTTGTTAAAGAAAATATTTTCGATCCGCTGGAAATGAAAAACTCTTTTGTTTTCAATGTTAACAATGAGTTATTGCCTAAAAATCAATTATTTGGTTATCGATTGTATAGAGGTTGGAGACATTTAAAAATTAACAGAACAGTTAATGATGGAATTGTGGGTGATAAAAATGTTTATTCAACCAGTGAAGATTTGTTTAGGTGGATACTTGGTTTAAATAGTGGTAAACTTTTGTCTAAAAAGTCGTTGGACCTCATGTATTCAAAAGGGGAAACAATTTATGGAAGGAAAGTTCCTTATGGTTTTGGCTTTAGAATAAACACCAAAGAACAAAATACAATTTATCATCATGGTAAATGGAATGGATTTAGTACAGGCATTACGCAATACCTAGATGATGATTTAGTGGTTATAATTTTAGAGCATACCAGTTATAATGCAATGACTTCTTTAAATAAAAAAGTAAAGAAGATAGTTTCTGAAAATTTTAGAGCTTAATAATAACTCTCATTTATTTACATTAATTTAATTTGCCTTAGTGAACAATTAAATTGAATATTCTATTATTTACAATCTTGCTTAATTTCAATTATCACGAGTTAAGAATTTTTCTGTCTTTATTTAAATATTTCATTAAAAAAAAGAAAATTTAAAGACTAAGAATAATTATATCCTTAACGAATAAGAGATGTCATTAAAAATAAAAAATTAACATTTCCTTAAGAAGGTTTGTTAATTTAAAAAAAACTTTTGATATTGAAAGATTATTAGTTTATTTAATAAGATTAAAAGTTGTTGTGAAGTTTAAGTGTAGAGTAGTTGAATTGAAAAATCAGCCTTTATAAATATTGGCGAAGTTGATTTTGGAAGGAAATCTATAAAAAAATATGAAGAAATATTTTTATAAAAATTTACAAATTAAAAACTTACTAGGCTTATTAGGTGTTCTAATACTTGGTTTAGTAATAACTTTTACTTTGGCTTTTTACTATAATCAGAATGCAAAAAAACACATTCTTCATGAACTAGAGATAGAGGCTCTAGATTTAAAAGGGAAAATTCAAAGTAGGTTGAATGCTCACGTGCAGTTTTCAAGAAGTGCAGCTTCTTATGCAATGGAAACCGATACAATCACAAAAGTAAACTGGTTTAATTTTGTTGAAAAAAGTAAAATAGCTGAATCTTTGGTTGGTTTTCAAGGTATTGGTCATATCATTAATTTGCCTAAAAGTAAACTAAGTGATCATTTACAACATTATAAAAAGGAATTGGGTAGTAATTATAAGGTATATCCAATTGAATCAGATTCAGACTATACACCAATTATATATATTGAACCACTTAAAAATAATAATCTTAAAGCGGTTGGGTTTAATGTGAGTTCAAATTCTCTAATGAAAGAAGCTATTGAAAAAGCAAGAGATTTAAATGAATCAGTTTTTACCGATAAAGTAGTTTTAATTCAAGAGGGAGAGAGTAATGAACAACCAGGAATTGTAATATATTCTCCAATATATAAAAAAGGATTTCCAATAAATACTATTGATCAGCGAAGGGTTGCTATAAAAAGTTGGGTTGGTAGTTCTTTTAGGATTAATGATTTAATGAATGGGATTCTCGGGGTGAATAAAGAACAAGAAACGTTTTCACAACATATTCAAATTTATGATGGAGATAAAGTTTTAAAAGAAAACATTTTATATGATAACTCAAATTCAGAAAATATAAATAGAAAAGAATCACCATTAAATACATTAGTGCTTCCGATTGAATTAAATGGAAAAAAATGGACACTTAAATTTAAGAATTCACGGATAAATTTATCTTATGGAAACATGTTTCATGTGGTTATAATTTGTGGTTTGATAATCAGTGTTTTATTAGGGTTTTTAATATTTTCATTATTAAACACCTCTTCTTTTGCAAAAATTCTAGCTGAAAAATTAACTAGTCAGCTAGTTGAAAAGAATAAAGAAAATATGAAGTTGTCATCTGCAATTGAACAGAGTTCAAATATAATTATGATAACCGATAAAAAGTCGCGAATAGAATATACAAATCCAAAATTCACAGAAATATCGGGTTATTCAGCAAAAGAAGTATTAGGTAAAGATCCCGAATTTTTAAGTTCAGAAAATTATGATGGATTTGCAGAAGATATTTTTAAGACTATTTCATCTGGGAAAGAATGGAAGGGTCAATTTAAAAATAGTACAAAAAATGGAGAATCTTATTGGGTAAAATCAACCATTAAAGCTTTGATTAATGAATTTGGAGAATTTACAAATATTTTAATGATAAGTGAAGATATTACCAAGGCAAAAATTATAGAACAACAGCTAATAAATGCTAATATTAACATTGAAGAGAAAAATAAGGAGTTATTAAAATCAAAAGATGAAGCAGAAGAAAGTAACCGTTTAAAATCTGCTTTTCTTGCCAATATGAGTCATGAAATAAGAACTCCTATGAATGGAATTTTAGGTTTTTCCGAACTTTTGAAACAGTCAGATTTAACTGGAGAAAAGAAAAATCATTATATTGAAATCATTGAAAAAAGTGGGGCAAGAATGTTGAATCTAATAAATGATATTATTGATATTTCGAAAATTGAATCTGGTCAAATGGAAGTTGCTATTTCTGAAATGAATATTAATGATCAATTGGAAGAGATATATTCATTCTTTAATCCTGAAGCTAAGAAAAAAGGGTTAAAACTTATAGTTAATTATTTGCCAACTGAAGATGCTATTATTAAATCTGACAGTCATAAAATATATGGAGTTTTAACAAATTTCGTAAAAAATGCCATAAAATACAGTGAACAAGGAAGTATTGAAATGGGTGTTTCAAGAAAAAATAAAAAAGTTGAGTTTTATGTTAAGGATTCTGGAATTGGAATACCTAAAAATAGACAAAAAGCCATATTTGATCGCTTTGTTCAAGCAGATATATCAGATATAAACGCTTTGCAAGGGGCAGGGTTAGGTTTAGCTATTTCTAAAGCCTATGCCCAAATGTTGGGAGGTAAAATATGGGTAGTAAGTGAAGAAGGTGTTGGATCTTCATTTTTCTTAGAAATTGAATACTCAAGCATTGAGGTCTTATAATATGCTGTTTAAAAAATAAATTCATTAATTTGAATGTCGTAATAATTGAGGTGTTTTAAAACGTTAAATTATGTTATTTGAGATTGTTTTTTTGTAGAGTATATGTGAATATGAAAGAAGCTTTGATTCTCAAATTATTTAAATGTACTAATAAAAATGTATTAAAAACATACTTTTATTAAGACATATTCAATTTTCTTATTTGTAATATTCAATTTTATATTGAATGAATAAATTTATATAAATTCAATTCAAAGCAAATTTCACATTCTTTTAAAAAAAGCAAATTCGCATACCTTTTAATTAAAATCAATTCAAATGATTAAATTAAAAATAGGGTATTAAAATTTGAATTGAGTATCGTATAATTTAAGATGTCAAAATTTATTTTTTCACTCAATCTATAAATTTGCACAACTTTAATGTCTCAGTTATTAGTTAACTGTGAAAATGAATGCAATTAAAATAATATAAATGAGTAATACATTATTCGATAAGGTGTGGGATTCACATGTGGTACGTAAAATAAAAGATGGACCAGATGTGTTTTTTATAGACAGACATTTAATACACGAAGTTACAAGTCCAGTAGCTTTTTTAGGTTTAAAGAATAGAAATAATACTGTTCTTTATCCTGATAAAACATTTGCTACGGCAGATCATAATACGCCAACTATTAATCAACACTTACCTGTTGAAGATCCATTATCAGCCAATCAACTTAAGGCTTTAGAAGAAAACTCTGCTGAATGGGGTATTTCTCATTGGGGTTTAGGACATCAAAATAATGGGATTGTTCACGTGGTGGGTCCAGAACACGGAATTACACTGCCAGGAGCAACAATTGTTTGTGGAGATTCTCATACTTCAACCCATGGAGCCTTTGGAGCTATTGCTTTTGGTATAGGAACATCTGAAGTAGAAATGGTATTGACTTCTCAATGTATTATGCAGCCAAAGCCTAAAAAGATGAGAATTAATGTTACTGGCGAACTAGGTAAAGGAGTTACACCAAAGGATGTGGCATTATATATTATTTCAAAATTAACAACTTCAGGAGCAACTGGTTACTTTGTAGAATACGCAGGAGATGTTTTTAAACAAATGTCTATGGAAGGTCGTATGACTGTTTGTAATTTAAGTATTGAAATGGGTGCACGTGGTGGTATTATCGCTCCAGACGAAAAAACATTTGACTATGTAAAAGGACGTCAGTTTGCTCCTGAAGATAAAGCTTGGGATAAAGCAATGGAATATTGGAAGACTTTGAGTACTGATGAAGATGCAGTTTTTGATAAAGAATTTACTTTTAATGGAGCTGATATTGAACCAATGATTACTTATGGAACAAACCCAGGAATGGGAACAGGAATTTCTCAATCTATTCCAGTAGCTAAAGATGTTGAGGGAGGAGAGGTTTCCTATAAAAAATCATTAGACTATATGGGCTTTTCTGAAGGAGAAGCTATGATTGGAAAATCGGTGGATTATGTTTTTATTGGAAGTTGTACCAACGGAAGAATAGAAGATTTTAGAGATTTTGCATCTATTGTAAAAGGAAGAAAGAAGGCAAATAATATTACTGCATGGCTAGTTCCAGGATCTCATATTGTTGAAGCAAAAATAAAAGAAGAAGGCTTGTTAGCTATTTTTAATGAAGCAGGTTTTGTGTTACGAGAACCTGGTTGTTCTGCTTGTTTAGCAATGAATGATGATAAGGTTCCTGCAGGTAAAGTGGCTGTAAGTACTTCAAACAGAAATTTTGAAGGTCGTCAAGGCCCAGGATCAAAAACATTACTAGCAAGTCCTTTAGTTGCCGCTGCCACAGCTGTGATGGGTGTAGTAACAGATCCACGAACACTTTTATAATTTTAAAACTACAAAAATGGCTTACGATAAATTCGAAATATTAAAAAGTACGGCTGTACCATTACCAATTGAAAATGTGGATACAGATCAAATTATACCAGCTCGGTTCTTAAAAGCAACGGAGCGTAAAGGTTTTGGAGATAATTTATTTAGAGATTGGAGATTCAATCCAGACAATACTCCTAAAGAACACTTTGTTTTTAACAATCCTATTTATAAAGGGAAAATTTTAGTTGGAGGTAAAAACTTTGGTTCTGGATCATCAAGAGAACACGCAGCTTGGGCTGTATACGATTATGGATTCCGTTGTGTGGTTTCAAGTTTCTTTGCAGATATATTTAGAGGGAACTGTTTAAATATTGGAGTACTACCTGTACAGGTAAGTGCTGAGTTTTTAGATAAAATATTCAAGGCAATTGAAGAAGATCCAAATACCGAAATAGAAATTGATCTTCCAAATCAAAAAATTACATTATTGGTTTCAAATGAAAGTGAATCATTTGAAATAAATGGATACAAAAAAGAAAATATGTTAAATGGTTTTGATGATATCGATTATTTAACAAAAATGACTGCTGAGATTCAAGAATTCTCTTCAAAAAGACCGTTTTAAAATGGGAAGAAGGAAAGTAGAAATAATGGATACTACGCTGCGTGATGGTGAACAAACTTCTGGAGTTTCATTTCCTTCATCTGAAAAATTAACGATAGCAAAACTGTTATTGGAAGATTTAAATGTTGATAGAATAGAAGTCGCATCAGCGAGAGTTTCAGAAGGAGAATTTAAAGCAGTTAAAGCAATTACAGATTGGGCAAATAGAGCAGGCTATATTGAACGAGTTGAAATGCTCACATTTGTAGATGGTGGAAAATCTATCGATTGGATGATAAATGCAGGAGCTAAGGTTCAAAATTTATTGACTAAAGGTTCTTTAAATCATTTAAAATTTCAATTAAAAAAAACACCAGAACAACATTTCTTAGAAATAAAAGAAGTTGTTGATTTAGCTCAAAAAGCAGGAATTAAAACCAATGTTTATTTAGAAGACTGGAGTAATGGAATGCACAATTCACCAGATTATGTATTTCAATTTTTAGATTTTTTAGTGAAATTACCTTTAGAAAGAATTTTGTTACCAGATACCTTGGGAGTTTTAACACCAAGTGAAACGTATGAGTATTTTTCAAAAATAACGGCAAAATATCCTGATATTCATTTTGATTTTCACGCTCATAACGATTACGACTTGAGTGTTGCGAACGTAATGGAATCTTTAAAAGCTGGAGCGAAAGGAATTCATCTAACAGTCAACGGAATGGGTGAAAGAGCTGGAAATGCGCCTTTAGCTAGTGTTGTAGCTGTTATAAATGATTTTTTTAAAGATGAGGTTGAAATTCAAGTTAAAGAAACTTCCTTGTTTTCAATTAGTAAGTTAATTGAAACATTTTCAGGAGTTAGAATTCCTTCAAATAAACCAGTTGTTGGAGATCATGTATTTACACAAACTGCAGGAATTCATGCAGATGGAGATCATAAAAACAATCTTTATTTTAACGATTTAATGCCTGAGCGTTTTGGAAGAAAACGTAAATATGCACTTGGAAAAACATCAGGAAAAGCTAATATTGAGAAAAACTTACAAGAATTAGGTCTTGAATTAAATGATGACGATTTATTAAAAGTTACGCAGCGAGTAATTGAATTAGGGGATAAAAAAGAGTTGGTAACTAAGGAGGATTTGCCATTTATTATTTCAGATGTTTTAGATAGCAATTCTTATGAAGAAAAAATAACTATTGAATCGTATGTTTTAACGCATTCAAAAGGATTAAATCCGTCAACAATTGTTTCAGTTAAAATTGATGGGGATTTATATGAAGAGCACGCACAAGGAGATGGACAATTTGATGCATTTATGAATGCCCTGAAAAAAATATATACAAGCAAAGGATTGTCATTACCTGTATTGGTAGATTATGCAGTTAGAATTCCTCCTGGAAGTACTTCAGATGCACTTTGTGAAACTATTATTTCTTGGGAAACTGAGGATAAAAGATTTATTACGAGAGGTTTAGATTCAGATCAAACAGTATCTGCAATAAAAGCCACTCAAAAAATGTTAAATATTTAAATTATAGATATAAATGAAATTAAATATAGCCTTATTAGCAGGTGATGGAATAGGACCTGAAGTGATTGATCAAGCGGTAAAAGTTTGTGATGCTGTGGCAACAAAATTTAAGCATACTATTAATTGGACTCCTGCCTTAACTGGTGCAGCGGCAATTGATGCTGTTGGAGAGCCTTACCCAGATGAAACACATGAAATTTGTGTAAATGCTGATGCTGTTTTGTTTGGAGCTATTGGACATCCAAAATATGATAATGACCCTTCGGCAAAAGTTCGCCCAGAGCAAGGTTTGTTGAAAATGCGAAAAAAATTAGGATTGTTTGCAAATGTTCGTCCAACGTTTACTTTCCCATCATTGATAGATAATTCCCCTTTAAAAAGAGAGCGTATTGAAGGGACAGATTTAGTTTTTTTAAGAGAATTAACTGGGGGAATTTACTTTGGTGAAAAAGGACGACGAGATGATGGAGAAACAGCTTTTGATAATTGTGTTTATACACGTGCTGAAGTAAAACGTTTAGCAAAAAAAGGTTTTGAATTGGCTATGACACGATCCAAAAGATTATGTTGTGTAGATAAGGCGAATGTATTGGAAACATCTCGTTTATGGCGAGAAACAGTACAAGCAATGGAAAAAGACTATCCAGAAGTAGAGGTTTCTTATGAATTTGTTGATGCAGTTGCAATGCGTTTGGTTCAATGGCCAAATAGTTACGATGTTTTAATTACTGAAAATTTATTTGGAGATATTTTAACCGATGAAGCTTCTGTGATTTCAGGATCTATGGG
>Ga0193959_1001247_pt1 | contig 10211 bp, 11 predicted proteins | sample FB_2_MG_FD_140333 | JGI IMG/M metagenome (GOLD analysis project Ga0193959, IMG submission 140333) | Microbial mat bacterial communities from the Broadkill River, Lewes, Delaware, United States - FB_2_MG | ecosystem: Environmental > Aquatic > Freshwater > River > Microbial mats | place: USA...
AGTTGACCTAGTTTGATGAAGGTCGGTCCCAGCTCTTCGAGAGCAAGTCTGAATCGCGCGGCCTGGGTGAGGCGTTCCATATCTCGAGATGCTGTCCCCAGGGTCACAATACGCTTTCCTAGCTCAAGATAGTAATCGATATTGAGTTGTTCAATGATGTGACCGAATCCGTATTTGATCAGGACACCGAGAACCTGACGATAGCGTTTCAGCGAGCGAATATTACGGTTGATTCGATTAAGTGGCAAAATCTGGTCCATTCCCAATCAGGAATCCATTGCTTTAATCTGCTTTTCCAGTTGAGCGACTCTTTTCTGGATTTTATTGAAATCTTCAGCAGTCACGATACCGATTCGATCACAAGCCTTTTTGACTTCAGCCTGGGCGGTCTCTTCCAGCTTTTCCTGGTTTTCTTTAGCTGCATTGCGAAGTTTCTCGAGTAGGTTTTTCCCTTCTTCTTCGCTGAGGTTCATGCGTTCTTTCAGGTCGTCAATCAACTCTTCTGCTTTTTTCTGAGTTAGTGCCGCCGCTCCGATTCCAGCCAGTAATGTTTTTTCTACGACTTCCAGCATGGCAATCTCCTTTTTATATGAGTTGAAGTCTAAAATCATTAGAAATTATAACAGGTTCTGGTGAGTCTTCAAACAGGGCAAAAGAACCCTTGAGTGTGTAAAACGAGCTGATGGTCTTGACTTGGCTGCAACGGATTGATATCGATTTGTCGGCCAGCCTTGATCCTTTGTGATCTTGCTTCAATCTTTAAACCATGCGGGAGCTGGGAGATGAAGTTTTTTCCATGCTTTGCTGAGAAGTTTACGAGCTTCTTTAGCATTTTCATGGTGGCTGTAGGTAATATTCCCAATATGCTCGTAGAGTGAAATAAGATCTTTTTTGTAGTGCTGGAGCATAATGTTGAGCTGCTCTCTGTCGTTAGGGAGTTCAAACTTTTCTTTTTCGGCTTGAGAGCAGAAAAGTAAAGCCTGTTTCAATTCATCTCCAAAGCCATTTATTGATTGACCACGAGCATCTTCGAGGGTGAATTCTCCGAGGAACTGATTTGTCTCAGTTAAAGGAGGAACAATTTTATAGCTTTCCATCTTCGGTTCTTCTAGAAAATAGAGATACTGCTCTGGAAAATTTGGAATTCCGAAGGCTTCAGCTTGTTGCAAAATTAAGCTTTTCAGCTGTTTTTGATTGGGGGCATTTTTATCGTAGTCACGCGTACGGCGAGGACGTGACGGAAGCTCAATTTCATCGATCTCTGGACAGAACAGGATGTCGGCAAGGAGTTGATCCGAAGTTTTGTCGTGATCAGAGGTTCTCGTTGTCTGTTGCTCATCATAGAGCTGTTTCAGGAATGTCGTCTCTGGCTGTGGGAACGATAGCGATACGTCCTCTTCTGCAGTGCTTTGGTTTGTTATATCCAACCTGTTCGGTGTCACGATTGATTCAATCAGCTGGTGACAGCGGGTTTCTTGATATATGTCCATCCCAGTGACAGGTGCCATTGACTTGTTAGTAGGTTTGAACCATACTAACTCTTCTCCTATCAGGCGGTAAATTGCTTGCGGCAACTCCAGCGCGAGTAACAGATTGTTTCTAAATTGGTCGATGGAGGTTGTTCTCGCAATCTCTCTGACCTGATCTTGATAGTGCACAAGAGTTGGTGTCACGTTTTGTGGGTGACGGCTCAGTTCCAATCTTAGTATTTTGTCGTTTTTGTAGATGCTATGGCAACAGTACTGCTCTGATAATAACGTCCAAATATATCCATCTGCCGCTGTCTGGAGCGCTGCATAAGGGATTAACAGATTTATGTGTTGGTTTTGCTGGCATATCCCGAGGAGATGTATGAATTCCCAAAGCCAAAAGGGTTGACCGGTCCTTATTTTGAACCTTCTGTGTGGCCAGGATTTTCTCAGTTGGGTGACAAATTCGCCCCGTTCTTGCGTCGTCAGTGTTCTTTCATTTAAAAGGCGCGCTGTTACCGCTGTGTGAGGGAACGACTCCTTCTCCAGTTTGAACATGTTGTTGTATTTGAGCGCAAGAGGTTGGGCGTCGTCATGATAGTGTTGGAGAGCGGTCATCGATAATAGTGATGGTGATTCAGACAAGACGAGTTCTACCGGCTGCACTGGAGGCGCAACGGGGTAGAGGCAGGTTACGCAGTGATTAGAATTTGAATTCGGAACGGGAAACCAAGCTTCAGATAGGCTCAAGAGAGTCTTTTTTGTCCGGCCATTTGTACTGTCCCAGGACAGTTGTCGCAAGCGCAGGAGAAAGTGGTGGAAAGCAACTGATGCTTCGAGAGGGAGTGCAGGTGCTTCCTCTAGTGCCGTGAGGGATAGTGGTTCTCTGATTCCCTCTGGGAGCTGCTTTACCGTCGATTCGAGTGTTTGTTGCAAATTCTCTGGCAGGATAGTTGCCGGAATGTCTCCTAGCCAGAGTAGGGCCAGTATTTGCAAGAGAATCTGACGGCTGGTCTCCTTCGCACAGGTGTCAATATCCATGTTCAGATTCTGCCCGTCACCCGAACGGTGACTACGGTAGGCATCAACCAGAGATGGTAATGCTCGCTGCAAAGTAATTTGAGCCAGATTGTGGAAATACGATGCGCTGAGTTTTGGGACCGGGACTGCTCCCAGAACAGCTGTCAGTTTCAGTGCTTCGAGTAAGTCTTCGAGGACAAATCGAAATGTTTCCAGATAATTAGGGTCTTTAAGCGGAAAAGCCTGTTGTTCTGTTATCCCGGATGGTGCACAGTGCCATATCCGGACTTGAGTTTTCTCCCAAGTAACAAAATGACTTAGACCCAGAGATTGTGCCGCGTGCCGGCCTCGTTCCAGATCTTCCTCAAGATTATTTTCTGGAATTAAAACCAGTCCACCAGCCATTAAGCTTTGGCGGTTGATCCAAAAGATGAGAGCAATCTCAATAGAACCAACTTCTGTTTCAATTTGAGCACAGGTTTCAACGCGCCGAAAAGGAGTTCGGCCCCGATCAATAATTTCAGCTGTCCAGGTGGCCAGCTGTTGGGCAAATTGTTGCAGAGGTTGATTCATCGGTCTCTTTATCTTTAGCTGAAGAGCGTACCGCTCTTGCTTGTGTTATCCGGTGTCCGCTGGAAATGTTTGAAGCAACTATCTGTAACGACCCGCCCACGCGGTGTTCGATTGAGGAATCCCTGCTGAATTAAGTAGGGCTCAATGACATCTTCTATGGTGTCGCGTTCTTCGCCGATGGCTGCTGCCAGAGTGTCCAAACCTACAGGTCCGCCAGAGAATTTGTCGATGATTGACAACAAAAGCAAACGGTCCATAAAATCGAGTCCATGGTTGTCAACTTCTAGTCGCTGCAGTGAATGATCTGCCAGATCTTGAGTGATCCGTCCGTCACCTTCAATCTCAGCAAAATCACGGACTCGGCGCAATAAACGGTTGACAATTCTTGGTGTTCCACGGCTGCGGCGAGCAATTTCTTTGGCTCCTTCAGCACTGATTTCGATCCTTAAAATATCAGCACTGCGCTTAACAATCGTCGTCAATTCATCATGGGAGTAGAATTCGAGACGACTGATGACGCCAAAGCGGTCACGTAGTGGTGAGGATAGAAGTCCTGCCCGCGTTGTTGCTCCAACCAGGGTAAATCTGGGAATGTCGAGCTTGATTGTGCGTGCAGAGGGTCCTTGACCGATCATGATATCGAGCTGATAGTCTTCCATCGCAGGATAGAGAATTTCTTCGACGACTGGTGAAAGCCTGTGGATCTCATCAATGAAAAGAACATCACCTTCTTCTAGATTGGTCAGGATTGCCGCCAGATCGCCTGTTTTTTCAATAACTGGACCTGATGTACTTTTGATGCTGACGCCCATTTCTTGGGCTACGATATTCGCCAGAGTTGTTTTCCCCAGTCCCGGAGGACCAAAGAAAAGTACGTGGTCGAGAGCTTCCTGGCGATTTCGTGCAGCATCTATGAAGACCTGGAGGTTCTTTTTCGCTTTTGATTGACCGATATATTCGCGCAGGGTTTTAGGGCGTAAGCCGGTATCAAAATTGTTTTCACCAGGCTGTTCATCTGCAGTTATGATGCGATCTTCCATGATGGCTTTCCGTTACTTCAATAAAATCTGCAAAGCAGCTTTCAGGATTTCTTCGAGTTGTGCACCCGGTTGCAGCTTGAGGCCCCTCAGTGCACGTTTGGCCAGGGCTTCTTTATAGCCCAGATTAATCAAGGCTGAAAGGGCGTCCTGGTGGATGTCGTCATTGACGGCACCGCTTCCTTCAGAAAGATTTATTGCTGATCCCGCAGCATAGGCAATCGCTTTGTCTTGCAGCTCTAAGACGAGACGTTCAGCGCTCTTTTTTCCGATACCTGGAATCGCGGTGAGTCGGGGTATATCGCCTTGGCTCAAAGCCAGGGCCAGATCTTCTACCGGAATATGGGACAGTATGGTGATCGCCAATTTTGGACCTACTCCAGAAACAGAAACCAGCAATAAAAAAAGTTCTTTCTCTGTTATCGTCGAAAAACCAAATAGTTGAAAGGCATCCTCTTTGACATGGGTATGAACCTGGAGGCTAACCTGTCCTTCCTCTGGTAAGGAGTAGAATGTTGAAAGTGGTACCTGAAGCCGATATCCAACGCCAGAAACATCGACAATAATCTGGTCTGGACTGCGATAGGCCAATTTGCCGGTGAGCATGGCGATCATGATGTTTTTCTCCGTTTTTGAACTGTTGTCTGGAGTTTGTTGCTCAAATGGTGACTATGGGCATGGCAGATGGCAACAGCCAGTGCATCTGATGCATCTTCCTGAGCAATCTCGGGAAGGTTAAGCAGGGCTTTGGTCATGTGCTGAACCTGGTTCTTTCCGGCCCGGCCATAACCGACCACAGCACTCTTTACCTGCAGGGCAGAGTATTCAGAAACAGGAAGACCTGCATTGATCCCCGCAAGTAGTGCGATTCCTCTTGCGTGTCCCAGTTTTAATGCTGAGGCTGGATTGCGGGCCATGAATACTTGCTCAACAGCGACTGCTTCTGGATTGTATTGTTCTATCAGGGCACAGAGGCCCTGATAGATTTGTTGTAAACGTTCTGCCAGAGCATCCTGGCTACGGGTGAATATTGTCCCGTTATCGATATGGATCAGTCTGTTCCCCTGTTGTTCGATGAAGCCATAGCCTGTGGCTTTGCTTCCAGGGTCAATGCCAAGAATACGCATATATAGGAACTTAACCCATTAACCTTTCCATCTCTTCATCTGAAATGTCGAAGTTCGCATGGACATTTTGAACGTCGTCATTATCTTCGAGAACGTCTATCATCTTCATCAGTGACTCTGCCTGCTTTCCTTCGACCGGATTCATGTTTTGAGGGATCATGGTAACTTCAGCAGACAGGTATTTCAGGCCTTGCTCTTCTAGGGTATTTTTTACGGTCTCAAATTCTGCAGGATCTGTGACAACTTCAATGACGCCATCCTCATCTTTCACGTCTTCAGCGCCGGCTTCCAGTGCCGATTCGAAGATGGTATCAAAATCATTGTCTTCAGTGAAAATGATCTGACCTTTACGGTCAAACATAAAAGCAACTGAACCACTGACGCCAAGGCTTCCACCATACTTGTTGAACGCATGTCTGACGTCGGCAACGGTACGGGTCCTGTTGTCTGTCATGAATTCGACGATCACAGCAACGCCGCCCGGACCATATCCTTCGAAGATACCCTCTTCGTAGGTTACTCCGTCCAGATCACCGGTTCCCTTTTTGATTCCTCTTTCAATATTGTCTTTAGGCATGTTGGCTTGTTTGGCTTTGTCAACCGCCAGGCGCAGACGCGCATTAGCTTCGAGATCAGCGCCACCAATCTTGGCTGCTATGGTGACTTCTTTAATCAATTTTGTGAAAATTTTACCCCGCTTAGCGTCTTGTGCGCCTTTGCGGTGTTTGATATTGGCCCATTTACTATGTCCAGCCATCTGTGTTGCTCCTTGCTAAATTAATGTCATGGTTACGCAAAACGCCGGCGTTGCCGGCGTTTTGTTGTCATATGTATATCGTCTGCCGAAGTCAGAATTAATAGTTAACTATTTTTAAATTGTCGATGACGTTTGTGACACCTTCGACTTGCCGAGCATCGTCAATGGCAGCTTGTCGTTCTTTTTCACTGTAGACGTGCCCTGAAAGAGTCACGTTCCGATCAAGAACATCAATATTAAACCAGATGTCTTCAATCCTCTCGTCGGCCAATCGTGCAATTTGAATCTTCTTTTGAATAATCAGATCTTGTATGCGTGGCTTGCAAAGATCCGATTTTTCGATCAGGTAAGGATCTTGTGTGGCTTCTTTGATCAGTCTGACTGCTGACTCGTTAGAAACACGGGTGGTATTGATAATCATGTCGTAGTCGACAGGATCTTCCCAGTCGCGATCAAAGTAATATCTTATGAACCCTTCTCGCTGCTGATCGCTTTTACGGACCAGGGATCTGGCCAGATCAGGATCAATCCACTCACGTTCGGCCCAACGTTCAACCCGCTCTTCAAAAGGGGCTATCACTCGGACGCGAAAAACACTACGAATCCCAGGGAGTAGATCCTGTCCGCCACGCCCATAGACAATAACGTCGCCTTCGAATGCTTTTTCTAGAACGATAAGTTGAATACGATTCATATTCAGCTCGATTTGCCGATCCATGTGTTCGACAAATGCAGGCGGTTTTTCATCAGTCTGTAGTAATGCTTCATCCGTCAGGTCATAATTTGATGCGACTTCTTTGATTGCATCACCATCGACCAGGGTGTACCCGAGTTCTTCAGCAACTTGTTGGGCGATAGGAATGCCGCCACTACCCATTTGACGAGAGATTGTGATGATTGCCATAAAGCTCTTTCTCCAATGATCTTTGAAGGTTGACTATCTTCAGATTACAGATCCTGCCAGCAGCCAATAATGGCATGAAATACCCGTAAGTTCAAGAGGCGACAATGAAAATTGGTCAAATAAGGATTGTGGATAGTTCTTGGACTCTTTCGATTGTAATATTGTTCTGCGAACAGGGCTTTCTCGTCAGATATTATTTGTTGACCGATGGGGTTGTTATTGTCGAATGACCTAGCTATAATCCCGTTTTCAACATATTCAAGGATGTCTATTTATGCATAATGAATCTAAGCAGGAGCTCGTACAGGACATTTCTTCTCAGATAGAGGCTGCCGGAGGGCTTACCTTTGCCGACTATATGGCCCAGGCCTTATATCATCCCACGCATGGATATTATACTGCTCCCCGCAACCGTATTGGCAAGCAGGGTGATTTTTTTACCTCTTCAAGTGTACATCCCTGTTTTGGCCGTCTCGTGGCTCGACAACTTGTACAAATGTGGACTTTGCTTGGGAGCAATTCATTTGTTATTGCTGAGCAGGGGGCTGGTGAAGGGCATTTGTGCCTTGATATTCTTGATGCGATTGCTGAGGACGCTCCTGAGTTTTATGCGGTTTTAACGTATCGCATTGTCGAAATCAGTGCCGATAACCGACAAAGGCAGGCTGAAATGTTGGTTCGCCATATTGAGGGTGGCCGAGTTGACTGGTGTGACTTTGCCGACCTGAAGGGGATGGAAGGTTGTTTCTTAAGCAATGAGTTGGTCGAAGCTTTTCCTGTCCATCTCATTGAAAAGCATGGTGGAGAATTACAGGAAGTCTATGTCGTTAATGGTGAAGATGGCTTTAACGAAGAGCTTCGTTCTCCCTCTAGTGACGATATCCAAAAGTATTTTGACCTGGCTGGTATTGAGCCGATTGAAGGAAACCGTTGTGAGGTGAATTTATATGCCGGTCTGTGGATGCGGCAGGTTGCAGAGATCATCAAGCGTGGCTTTGTTTTGACAATTGACTATGGATATACTGCAGAAGATCTGTATACTCCGTCGCGCCACGCAGGAACGTTTCTCTGCTATCACAAGCATCAGACCAATGATGAACCTTACAAGCGGGTTGGTTGTCAGGATATGACTGCCCACGTTGATTTCTCGCGTTTGCAGTTGGTTGGCCAGCAGAGAGGGTTGAAATCATTGTATTTTGGTCAACAGTATCAATTTTTAATGGCGCTCGGTTTTCTTGAGTTGTTGATGGAAATGGAGAGTCAAGAGACCGATCCGCAGAAAGCTCAGGCGATTCGCATGAGCCTGAAGACACTCATTTTACCTGAAGGTGGAATGGGAGAGAGTTTTAAAGTTCTGGTTCAGGGGAAAAATATCGACGCATCAGAGCTGCTTTGTCAGAGGAAAATTAAAGATATCCGCTTACCCGGTGGAATGTCGTAGTCATAACTTGCGTTGAGAATGATCTGAACGCTATACTTAACCATGATGGTCACAGATGATAGGAGAAAATCAATGAAAGAACGTGTCGCCGAAGTGCTTGAACTTATCCGTCCCGCCCTGCAAGCTGATGGGGGTGATGTTGAATTAGTCGATGTCTCTGAAGAAGGCGTTGTCAGCGTCCGTCTGACCGGTGCCTGTGGTTCTTGCCCAATGTCAACAATGACTTTGAAGATGGGTATTGAGCGTAACCTGATGGAGCAGATTCCAGAAGTGAAAGAAGTTGTTCAAATTCGTTAAATCGTAACGAACTTGCAATAACAGAAAAGCGAAGGCCGATGTGAAAACGTCGGCCTTTTTTTGTTAGCTTTTTCCGCGGATGAAGTTGTGCAGCATCAGGAGAACACCCTGTTTGGTTGGTAGCGCTCCGTGAGGACAGAGTTCCTGACAGCAAAAGCAACGGATGCAACGATCATAATCGATCTGAAGTTTTTGCTTTTCAATCTTCATCGCTTCTGGGGGACAATGGGTAACACAGGCATTGCAAAGCTGGCAGAGTGTTCGGTTTACGGCAGGGCGAGCGGTTAATGAGTGCTTTAGGTAGCGTTTCAGCCCACCTTTTAGCCCAAAATTGACATCAGTCATCTTTGCTGGTCTGAAGTTTTTAAGCCTTAATTGGTCGAGTGAATCGCCCAGGATATCGATGGATGAAAGGTTGGTCCAAGGTCTATTTGTCTCGATCGCCTGCTGCTGTGTCCATACTTGACGGGGGTGCATATTAAGTAAGCTGGTTGCGACTGTATCGATTGCCTGAGGGGTGTCCCCAGCCAAAAGGGCCCCAATCTCTACAGGGTCGCCACTGCCAGGGCCTTCTCCCTCCATACCAACAACGGCGTCTACAATGGTTAATTGCGGTGCAAGGAATTCACAGAGTTCAAGTAGAAGGAGAGCAAAAAAGGCCTTATCTGTCCCTGCTTGTAAGTGCAGTCGGGGCTTACGCAGCCCAACAACGCTTCCGAACATATTCTTGATGGCGCAGGTGAGTCCCATCATTTGGTGAGTTTTTAACTTTGGTAAGTTAATGATGACATCAGCATTGAGGATATCTTCTGCGACTTCAAGTTCATGGAATGTCCCACTTTTAACCTGGACTTTAACTGAATTTTCAAATGGGGCAAACCTGATCCCCATCTCTTCGACGACGCGCAGGAGCCCACATTTCCGAGCGACATTTTCAGGGCTACCGATGCCTGGAGAATCCCCCAGGCTGACATTGCCACCAACTTTTTGTACTGCCTTGATCACTGCTCGGACAATTTCAGGGTGGGTTGTCACTGCACTCTCTGGGGTTTTTCCGGCTAACATGTTGGGTTTGAGGAGAACTTTCTGGCCTGGTTTGATAAAGGCTTCAAATCCACCGAGTGGAGCCATGAGCTGTTCCAGAGCTTTGTCAACGTCTGTGGGCTGATAACTGGTCAGGTGCCGAAGGGCAACACTTGCTTTATTTTCTTTTTGGGGCTTCTGCAAAATTATAGTTCTCGATTAATTTTATGTGTAAGGATCGTGAGCGGGGGCCATCAAATTCGCAGAAATAAATGCCTTGCCAGGTCCCGAGGCATAGCGTCCCTTGATCGATAATCAATTGTTCCGACGGGCCTATGAGACTGGATTTGATGTGTGCGGCACTGTTCCCCTCGAGGTGTTTATAATTGTCTTTGAAGGGGATTAACTTGTTCAAGCCATCAACCATATCACGAGCGACATCTGGATCGGCATTTTCGTTAATGGTTATTGCTGCTGTTGTGTGGGGGACAAAGAGAATCGCAATCCCATCAGTTATCCCGCTATCCTTGATTGCCTGTTTGATTTCGCGAGTGACTTCTTTG
>Ga0193959_1001249_pt1 | contig 10204 bp, 16 predicted proteins | sample FB_2_MG_FD_140333 | JGI IMG/M metagenome (GOLD analysis project Ga0193959, IMG submission 140333) | Microbial mat bacterial communities from the Broadkill River, Lewes, Delaware, United States - FB_2_MG | ecosystem: Environmental > Aquatic > Freshwater > River > Microbial mats | place: USA...
AAGCTGTGTAAGTTTATTTTTATTGGAATTATTTGATGTCTAACTAAACTATTATTTTTTAAGTCAAATTATATTAGCTTTGATTGATAAATGTACAAAAGGTAAGTAAGGGGATTTTATTTATTTTAAAAATTGCTTTCAAATGCCTGAAGTAAAGGATTTGATGGTGGACAGCTAGGGATTCGAAAAAATACTACCCTCTTCTATAATTTAAGATGTAATTGTTTTAATCAGAATTCCATAATTATTTCATCTATTGGTTTCTTAATTAATAGAATTGATTCGAATAGTAATTCGTTTCTTTCTTCAATACTTATTTTTTCTTTTGTGTATATTAATAAATTTAAATTTGTTACATTCATAATATAAGCAAATTGTTCTTTTAAATTTTTTTCATTAAACTTAAAAACTACTTCTTTATCTTCTTCTAGTCTTTGAATTTTATTTACTAATAAATTCAAATTATTCAATATATATTCATTTAATAAATTTTTGTTTTTTGTTTCTCTTATTTCACATTCAAATAAAATATATTGTCTTTTTATATAAGAAATATTAAATTTTATATATTCTTCTATTAATTTATCTTTTTTTTCTTCTTCATCTTTTTTTTGTAATTCATTAATTTCGGTTGAATGCATATTTGTCATTGATGTTATTCCTGCAGATACTAGAATTAAAAAGGATGATATTAAAATTCCAAAACTTTGTATAAAACCTTTTACACCTTCGTTAATTGGTGATGTCAGAACACCGAAAATTATTAGTATAAGTATTAGTGCACCTATAAAAATGCCAACAGACCAAAGAGCTTGTAAATTTTTTTTTGTTTGGGTCCTTGTAATTTCTTTTTTATTCATTTTTTCTTCTAATTTTTTATCTTTACTACTTGATACTCTAAAATATTTTCATTTTCTTCTATATATTTCTTTGCTCCAGCTGTTAAGCAATATTTAGATGTTACATACAATATTTTAGTTTTATAATCTTTTATTATGAATTTAATTTCACTATTATTTTGAATATAGTCTCTTATATCTGTTCTTGTTGCTTTAACTTCTTTATGATCTATTTTCCAGCTTTCCCAATGTTTACATTGTACAAAGTATATACAACGTTCTTTTTTAACTAAAAGGTCTATGCTACTATCTTTTACACCTTTTTCTTTTCCATGCTCCCATACATAGTACCCCTGCTCTCTAAAGAAATTTGCCACATATGTTTCATACATATCACCCTTTTCTTTTTTTTCTTTTTCAGAGAGTTTTTTAGTTTGATATAACTCGTGTTCTTGAACAATACTTTGTTTTTCTTTTTTTTCTATCTCTTTTTTCTCTTTTAATAGTCTCACTTTTTCTATAAATTCATAATTTGCTTTTATTGAGTTTTTCCAAAGTATATATTTTTGTTTATTTTTGACATTATACTTTTGTACACCGCCTTTTGATATTCCTAGTTCTGTAGCTATCCACCATTTGTTTTCTTTAATTGCCCATTTCAATTCTTCAAATATATGATTTACCTCTTGAGCTGTAATATTAAAGTATATTGCTAGAGTACTTGCATTTACTAGATCTATTTTTTCATTAGGTTTTTTATTTTTATTTATCTCTTTTTTTACCGATAAAACAAATGCAACAAATAGTACTACAGCTCCTGCTTCTATTATAATACTCACTATATTTTTCCTTTAGTTATATTGTATGCTCAAATCGCAGTCTGTTTTTGTTTTTATTAAAAGTTTATATTTACCTTTCATAATCTCTTTATTAAATATCTGTGAATAAGATGGTACTATTGCTACTCTTTCATTATTATCTTTGAGTAAAGTTATTTGTTTCATACAACTAGAGGGTCCTATATTTATATTTACAAACCCATCTTTTTGAGTTTCAAACCTTCTAATATACTCTTCACTTCTATGATGGAATCTTGTTGTTCCTTTTGAAATATACTTATATTTACTATAACCATCGTCTATAGAACTCTTTAAGTTTTTATGTTGCTGTGTTTTATCTTTTCCTATATCAAAGTAAATAATATATCTCATTAAAATATCTTCTTTTGGTTGAGGAAACTTCTTACTTGCTTCTTTAATAACTCTTTTTGTAAATTTATCTAGCTCATAACTATTGCTTTTTTTCAAAAATTTTATATCTTTTATTTCACCGTCTTGTTGTAAAGTATATTCAATCACACTTTTATCATTTATATATTTTTTATCAAGAGTATATTTTCTTTTCTCTAGTATTTTTTTGATCTTTTTTATATTTTCATATTGGTTACTTTCTATATACTCTTTTGCGTATTCACTTAGTTCAACATCTCTATACAATGCTTTAAAATTTTGTTTCACTTCAAATGAATCTGCACTCAATATACTTATACACCATACGATTAAAAATATTATTTTTTTCATTATTTCCCTTTTAAGTTAAATTTACCCTTACTAGCATTTGCTTTTATTTGTTCCAATCTCTCTAAATGTTTTCTAGTTTCTTCTATAGATTCATCAAGAGCAAGTCCCTGATTTATTAATCTTACTAAGTCTGGTTTCTCTTTTTCCCAATTTGATAATGTATTTCTACTTACATTTAAAATTTTTGCTAATTCTTCTCTATTCAATTATTTACCTTTTAATTAAGTATTTGCACAATTATTGACAAATATTTTCTTATTTAAGTATTCTTTAATATCAACTATTGTACTATTATTAGTAATAAAGCACAATTGTTGTGCATTAGGAGTGACAAATGCAGATAAACAAAGACGAAATTCAAAGATCTACTTTGATAACACCTTTTCTCAGTGAAGAACTTACACCAGATAATGAGTTCTTAACATATGTAGATACAAATAACGATTGTAAATCGGTCACTCAAACTACTAATAATAGCAAAAAACAACATAAGAAAAATTTTAAACCGCATTCACACAACTACATGTAGAGCTTGAAGTAAGTCGGGTGCACACGTGCAAAGCTAAGAACACGTAAAAAGCTAATGCCCCTAGAAGTCACTCTCTAGGGTTAAAAATAGAGTGATTTATTGAGTTTATAGAGCATAAAAATGTTTATTTCTATGTTTTCTAAACTTAATTCTAACGGGTTAAGTATTTTATTTTACGGAGTGACACATGTTATTACACAATATTGGAAAATTGTTAGGTGCAAGACCTTTAGAAAGAGCAAACAAGAAGACAGGAAAAATTGAAAATTTTGTCGAAGCTACAGTAATGTTTGAAGCAAAAGACGAAAAAGGTGAATCTCGTTTTTCTACTGAAAATATACAACTAGATTATGATGATTATTTTGATGAATTAAAAGCTTCCATAAGTAAATATGTTTGTATTACTTATGTAACTATATCAACACCTTCAGGTGCTATGTTCTTCCCTGACCAAGATATGCCTGTTCTTGTATTCGATAAGAACCCGCTTGATTACTCAAAATATGATCGCAGTTCTAAACAAATTCAAGAAAAAAAATAAAAGAAAAAAACTACCCGCTACTTAAGTAGTCAATATGATCAGTAGAAAAAAGATGTGAATTTTAATAGCGTTCGATCGCTATGGTTTTGCAAAGCAAAAAATATTCATTTCTTTTTTTGAAGTTTAAATGAGGTTAAGCATGATTTTTCTATCTAGTTACTTTTTAGATGTTAAAGATAATGCTTCTTTGAGAAAGACATTAGAACACATAGTGCTAGTACCGTGTACTAGTCCTCGAAGAGGATTCAAGCTCGTTTTGCGAAGCAAATTCTCCCAAAAAATAAATAAATATAAAAAGGACTCGTATGTCTTGTCATGAGTTGGAACTTTTACAATCTCAGTTTTCTTATTTAAAGAATCAAATTTCCCAATTAGAAGATGAATACTATCCTCTTTATGATCAACAGGAACATCTTGAAATTTTAATTGAGGAAAAGTCTCAAGAGTTAGATCAAATGAAAAATGATCTCGATTTTTTAGCTTCTCAAATTATTTCGTTAGGTGGTGATGTAGGTTTTTATTAATATAACTATCAATATCGCTCTAAATTGGTGCTATACGGTTTAAAGCGGTATTGATAGCACGATACACGCAAAAAAAATATTTGGAGGCAAAAATGTCTAAACGTCCTAATGAAGATGCTATTGAAGCATTAGTAAAACAATCTAGAGGTGAAGAAACTCCACAACGTGGTATCTCTTTTGGTCAAAAAATTGTTGCTCTAGGTGTTGGAGCTGGTGCACTAGCTACTAATGCAAGTGCTGCTATTAGTGCTCCAGATTTCTCCGGGCCTATTGCAGATGTAGCAATTTTACTCGGTGCAATGATCGCTTTTGGTGCTGTTGTTTGGGGTGGTAGAAAACTCCTTAATTTTATAGGTTAAAACATGAAAAAAGTTACCACTACTATGATTATTCTACTGCTCATTTGTAGTGGTGCTTTTGCTTCAGAGCTAAAAGCAAGTGATATTGATCCTAGTTCTATGTTTGAACAAATATCTCTTGTTGTTGCCTCTATTGTTGCTTTTCTTGCTTTTATGATGGGTACTAGAAAACTTCTAAATATGATGAGTTGATATGAGACTTTTATTTTTTTTATCTCTTCTTTTATTATCTTCTAATTTATTTGCTTACACAGATATGTCACAACAAGTATCACGAGCTGCTGAACTTGGTATGCAAACTAAAGATTACGCTTTTTCTATGTCTATTGCCGGTTTGCTCTCTGGGACTATGTTCGGTTTATTTCTATGGAAGGCTAAATAATGCTTAGTTTTTTAGATTTTACTATAACCGGTGATCCAACTTTTGATTTTTTCTTTTCTTTAACTGCAAGTATAAATCTTTTTATGTTTATGGCTTTTGCTGTAACTTCGCTGTTTAGAGGTAGAGTCTAAAGATGATAGTTTTTGTACAACCTAAAGGTGGTTCTGGAAAAAGGTATGGTGGAAAATGAAACATTTTTTAATATATTCAATACTTTTCTTATTTGCTCTTAATGTAACAAAACTTCAAGCAGAAGAAAAACTTGTAATTATTGATCCATCTCGTGATGAATGGACTCAAAGTGGTATTAATAATTATGGAAATTGTCCCTCTTCCACAGAATACACTTACGCATCTGGTACTGTTACTTCTGATAACTTATCTCGTAGTGGTTGTCCTGAAAAGGGTTTTTTTGATTATTATACTTTTATTGAGACAGCTCACAAAGAAGTAACTGTAACTCCCATGGGCATTGACGGTTTGCCTAATAGGTGTGGTTACTCTACTGTTACAAGTTATTCTACAGAATGTAGATACGGTTGTTCTCAAACTTGTACAGCTCCTCAAATTTTAGATTCTGATACTTGTACTTGTGTTGATGCTCCTGATGATGATGACGGTAATTGTACACCTATCCCAAAGCCTGAAGGTAAAAGTAGTATAACTTATTTTACAACATCTCAAGAATGTAACAATGCACTTTCCAATACTACTTACACATTAAATGGTTTAACTTATGAAAATCTTGAATGTTGGAACGAGAATTGTGTTGCTGAAGTATCTGAATATTTTCTATTTGGTAATCTTGTAAACCATAATAATTGTGATCCCATACCAAGTGATAAAAAAACAGTTTCGGTAGCTCAATCCAATTGTAATGCAGAATACTTTGAATTTTCTCAACCTGTTACTGGGCTTGAGGGTAGAAATTATTCGCCCTGGTATTATGGAAACTTTAACTATGACACTTGTTGGAATGTATGTGTATATGAAGTTATTAACTGCCCTGCAGGTCAATCCTATGGATGGGATGAAAGAAGATGTGTAGTTCCTCCAGATATAGGATCAGATGAGTGTACAGGTGAGTTTTATTGTATTAATACTTCTGTAGGTGATGGTGACAATGAAATATGCGGTAAAAAATGCTATTGTGATGGTGAGCTTGTAAGTGATACACCTATATCTTGTACTTATGATACTTCAGGTTGTCAAACTTGTGAAGAATTGTCTCAAGAAGCTCTTAATAATTGTCCATCTCCTAAAATTTTAACTTTCGATTGTAATGAAGTAAATGATTGTGGTACTGTAAATGAAGAATCTTGCACTGATCCTTTACAAACATGTGATGAACTAAGATCTCAATCTGAGCCTTATTGTTTACCTCCTCGTGTTTTTGTATGGGAATGTGAAGATACACCAACTGGTGCAAATGTTACTAAAGACCAATGTAATGATCCTGAATCGCCTGATAATAATTCAACTGATCCTGATGATCCTGAATCTCCTGATAATAATTCAACTACTAATGATCCCCTTTTAGATGCTACAAACGAAACGAATAAAAATTTGAATGATATTCTTGATAGCTCTAATAAGATTCATTCTTCTCTAGAAGATATCTCTAATAAATCAGATTCTTTAGTTTCAAATACTGATTCTATGAAATCTTCATTATCTACTATCTCAAATGATCTAAAAACTTCTAATAATAAGTTAAGCTCTATTGATTCTAAACTTAGTGCTATTGATTCTTCCATTAAATCTCAAACTGATGTTATCTCTGATGGTTTATTTTCCGATGAAGATCCTTTTGCAGATGTTGAGCTTACTGACGGTTCTGATAAGTTCGGAGAATTTCAAAATACAGTTTCTTCCAATTTCGGAATTTTAAATAATGGTGATATTTTTGGTTTAGCTTCTATCCCTGCTTCTTCTTTACCTACTTACCAAGTTGTTCTTTATAACCGTACTATTACTATATTTGAACCTAGTATGATGAATGGTTTGCCTTTAGCTGAAATAAGGGCTTTATTGATGTTTTTTGCGGCTTTATTAGGCTTTATAGTCGTATTTAAAACAATATAAGGAGTATCTATGCCTTTATTATTTGGAATTGCTAATTTTCTAGGTGGAGCTGCTTCATTTATATTGAAGCACCCTTTTGTTTCAAAAATGATGATTTTTAGTATATTTACTGCTCTTTTAACTTTAGCATTTGATTATTTGAAATCTCTTGTAGCTCCTTATGTAACTTCTAACTCTGTAATGTCTTTAGCTGCTTATCTTGGTGTATTAGATGCTCTAAGCCTTTTTATTACTATCATTGTTGCAGGTTTTGGAGTAAAACAGTTATTAGCTTTTGTAAGGTCTTAAAATGATTGATTTTTTCTTTGGTAAACCTCGTTCTGGCAAATCTTATCGTGCTATGAAAATTATTTATGATCAATATATTGAAATAGATAGTGTCCCCGATTTTACAAATATATTGACCAATATAGGTGGTTTTAAATTTGATAAGGTAAATCAATATTTTAAAAGTATAGGTTCTAAATCTGTAGCTTATAAATTAGCTTGGAAAGATTTTCACAAACATTTAAATAAGATGTATGAAATGGCTTTAGATGAAGCTACTGATCAGGAATTGAATAGATATGCTTATTATCATAAAATAAATGATAGTCTTATCGTAATAGATGAAGCTTCTTTTTATATGAAAAAATATGATGATGCTATATCTTGGTTTCTCGCTTATCATGGTCATTTTAAAGTTAGAATAATTATTATTGCTCAAGGTCCTAAACAGATTTATGCTGAGTATATGACACACACGGAAATATATTATGAAGCACAACCTCAATCAAAGCAACTTAAAGACGATCTCATACGTTATATTCATTATGAAGCTATACCTTTTAACAAATATACTAAATGTGGCTCTTCATCAATAAAAACCAATCAAAAAATTTTTGATTTATACAAATCTGGTGAAATTGATAAACCTCCAAAATTCTTATATAAATTTATATTATTTATTTTTTTATCTTTTGTAGCTTTTTTAACTATTTTCTTCTTTTTACAATATAAACTTATGAATACCGGTTCTTCTAACTCTGATTCAAATATTACACAAGAAACTAGTAATAAATCAATTTCTTATCAATCTCAATATGTTTCTAATGATGTATTTATACTAAAAATTCGATGTGATGATAAGTACTGCTGGAATCTAGATCATAAATATAAAGATAATAGAATTACACTTAACTACTTTAAAGCTCTTGTTGTCAAATTTGAATTTAAATTGCTATACCATGAAGTTACTAATGAAATTTATAAGCTTGTAGGTACTAAAAACTCTTTCACTAAGAAAACATTAGCTTACTTTACTGATTACTATTATTCTATACCTCCACATTTACTGAAATCTTATTTATCTGATCTCTTTGAATATAGAAAACCTATCATCGAAAATTCTAAAACTATATCAGCTTTGACAGGCTTCACAAGTGATCCAGCGAGGAGCGCATCAGCGACGAGCACAGGAACGCAGTGAAGTGCAGCCGCGCTTTGCGCGCTGCCTCTTGGCTATCTATAAAAAGTTATCGTACAAAAATTTTAGGAGTGACAAAAAATGCAAAATTACGGTTTAACAAAGTATCAAATACAAAAAGCAAAAGATAAAGTACAGTTTAATAAAGAGTACCTAGCATTAAACGGGATACAGCTAGATGATAAATATATCACTTTCGACCAATTTGTAGCAAACTCTTATGTAAATTCTGACAGATATATAGCAGAATTACAGCATCGTGCCTGGTCTATAATGGAATATGCAGAAGAAAGAGATCTTGTTAATGTATTTTTTACTCTCACGCTCCCCTCTGAATGGCATAAGAAAAAAACTTTTAGAAATAAGCTTGTTTCTAATCCTAAATATGGTGGACGTAAATATCTCTCTTCTAAAAAGTTTAAACATCCTCTCACAAATGAGAGGTTTCGTTTCCTAAACTGCTCTGCTCTGCATACAAACGTTTATACAGAATTAGCCTTAGATTTCTCTCAAACGATTGACAAATTCACACCTCGCAATGCTTCTAAAGAGTTGTCCCACTTACTTGATAAATTGTTCAATGAGCGTTCTTATCGTAATATTTATAAAATGGATAGATGTTACCTTCGTGTTACTGAGCCACATAAAAATGGTACTCCACACTTACATGTTTCTCTTTTTGTTCCTAAAGAAAACGTGAAGAGTATCGTTAAGTCTTTAGAACGTTTATATCCTGCTCCTATGGGCAAAGTAGAGACAGATATAAAAAGTCCTGTATCTTATCTGATGAAATACGTTTTAAAAACTCTTGATGATCTAAGAGACGATGAGGAAAAAATCACAAATCTTACTCTATGGTATCTCTATCATGGCATTTGTCGCTTTTATACTTCTCGCACTTTCGTTTGTCTTGAAGCATATCGCAAACTTAATGGTAAATATACTCTAAGAGAACTCACTAGAGATTATCACTCTGGTGAGTTAACCATCTATACTGATACATCTACAAATAAGATAGTAAAAATTGAGAATTATTTTGGACAGCTTTACTCCCAAAAACCCGTGAATTGGTACGACAAATATATAGATACAGATCATACTTACCTTGAAGCCGAATATGAGCCACTCTTTACACCTAAAGAGAAACGTCCTATTGATATTGTCATAGACGGTGAAACATACACCTATTTCAATGGCAATATAAACAAACCTACCAAAAAACCATATCAAATGAATATGCTAGAGCTTTATGATTACTTCCACAGCCTTGATATAGAGACCTGCGATGAGCAGCACTACATAGTTACAAGAAATCTAATGATTCAAAAGAATTTGCTCAGCGGAGAGCTGGCTGAAACCATGGCAATTCAAAATATGTTTAATGAATTTGAAGCAGAGGGGGTATTTTAAAATGATTGATGTATTAGAACTTGATTATTATCAAAAAAAATATAACCATTTTGATAAATGGTATTTAATTAATGAAGATGAAATTAATATTATTCTTGCTGAATCTGGAGCAGACAGAGAAATTTGTTTTGACCTTGAAAAAGAAATAGAGAGACTTTATCAAAATAGACATAAATATCCTACTTTACAGAACTTGAAGCAGAGGGGGTATTTTAAAATGAAAAGACATACTTGCATAATATGCGGTGCTAAACGCTACGAAGAACATATGAAAAATGTTTTTGGAAACTCATGGGCTTGTGCAAAATCTAAATATTATTTTCAAAGTTCTGTTTGTTGTGAACACGAAGAAATAAAAGACGCTATAAAAGTAAAAGAGATAGTTAAAAACTGGAAGCATCTCAACTATAAACATCTACAAAGTTGAGACCTTTTTAAATGTCACTCCTGAACGGACAATACCTCAAGGTAAAAAATGACTAAATTTAAT
>Ga0193959_1001255_pt1 | contig 10174 bp, 15 predicted proteins | sample FB_2_MG_FD_140333 | JGI IMG/M metagenome (GOLD analysis project Ga0193959, IMG submission 140333) | Microbial mat bacterial communities from the Broadkill River, Lewes, Delaware, United States - FB_2_MG | ecosystem: Environmental > Aquatic > Freshwater > River > Microbial mats | place: USA...
GAATCGACTATTTCTTTATCTCTGAAGACTTAGCAGAAAACCTTGAAGATGCATTTATACTTGACTATATCGAAGGCTCAGATCATTGTCCTGTTGGGATTAGGATAGCTCTTTAGAAATCTAATAGACGCATGCTTTTTTCCCTTCGCTTAAGCTACATTTTATATGTAAGTTATTTTTGTTTTTTTAGGTTAATATGTATATAATGTGTTTGATTAAATAGTTAGACATATAAATTGGAGTATAAGTGAATATTGAAACAGCTACATTAAATGATACAAAAGAAATTGTTAAATTATTTACAAATACTATTCATAAAATAAATATTCAAAATTATACACAAAAACAAATTGAAGTTTGGGCACCAATCAAAATTGATTACGAAAAATGGGAAAAAAGATTTAAAAAAACGAATCCTTATATCATTAAAAAAAATAATAAGATTGTAGGTTTTTTTGAATTTGAAACTAATGGTCATATTGGTTGTTTTTATGTTCATCATAATTATCAAAGACAAGGTGTTGGAAATATTATGATATCTAAGATTATAGACTTAGCAGAAGAGCAAAGATTAGATGATATTTTTGCAGAAGTAAGTATTACTGCAAAACCGTTTTTTGAACAAAATTTATTTATTACACAAAATAATAATATAGTTACTATAGACAATGTAGAGTTGGTAAACTATATAATGATAAGACAAATATCTAACAAACATAGGAGTGAAATATGAATGATGATATTTCTAAAACTCCCGATGGAGCCAGCCTTCTGCGATTTATAATGTCTGAAGCTAATGGCAACAAACTTAAATATTTTAAAATACTTGATGAAGCAAGACAATATGACGATCAGGAGTCTCACACCAAGGTGTCTTTCAGAAAATCACAAGCGAATTTTCTGAAATTTACATTAGTGAAGCTCAGTCCAACTGTTAGAGGATAAAATGAATTTACGTAAAGAAATAGAAAAATTAATATTATGGTACATATTTGCATTAATGTTAGCCATACCTATGGGTTATATGTTAACGTACATCGCAAAAGGTCAAACAGCTGGATTTATCATTGCTTATATAGTTGTTCCTATAAGTTTTCTTGTTAAACATTTAGAAAACTTTGTAATAGCTTTTTGGATATATCAAATTGCTCAAAAAAGTAATCAAAAATATATTTTATGGACTTTTTTTGGTTTAGTTGCACATTTGTTTGCAGTGGTTATTTTTATTGGTCTTAATGTCTTGGAACAATATAATTTGAAATACCATAACAATGAGAACTAAAATGCACTTGAAATTTTTTAATAAGAGCTTTATTCAAAACAAGAAATTGTCAGCCTAAACTTGGTCTAAATACTGGGGAGGCTTACAACTTCAAACCTACATTTAGCTCTGTAAATATAGAGGGTATTAAAAGTGCTATAATATATAAGAAAGTACGATAGAGTGCACAACTTCTGAAATAGTTATAATAAACGATCACATGTATCAAAACCAAGCATTTACTCAGCGTTATACATGGCAAAAAGCTCAACAATACGCTAAAATTTAAAACTTGATGGGTATTATGATTGACAATCAAGGAACTCATGTGAGTTAGAGATCCTTGATTAGACAAAAAAACTTTCTTATGTGTATTCGAGGTTAAATCTTGCTAAAGGTTTATATGCAATATCCGGTAAAAGAACAAATCAACTTTAAAAATGACATCTCATTATATGATGTAGGGAAGTGTATAAAATGTTAGTGAGATCTAAGGAGCGATTTTTCTTTTTAAGTGCCTATTTTAGGGCTTTTATGAAGAAAAATTGGCTAGAAATTTAAAATGCAAGTGTATAGTTTTTTAACGCATTTGTATAGTATTTGTCTAATTCGTCTAAAAGTGTAAGAAAAAACAAATCATTAAACAATCATTTAAATACCTATAAATAGGCTTTTAAACACTCTTAAACGGTGGAAAATACTATAGAAAACACATTAGACCTATATTTCAGTGTGAAACAAAAAAAAAGCTGTATAAGCGGATAAAATAGGCTTTTTATGATTAAAGCAAGTTGGTTTTGTGTATATCAGGTGAGTTTTCTTGCTTTAATTGAAACCTCACAGAAAAAGTAGTTGTAAGGTTGTATTAAAGCAAGTGAAAAAATAGATTAAAGCAAGTAGAAAGTAAAATTTCTTTTCTATATTAAAGCAAGTTACTTACCTAATAATCTTAGTGTCTCATAGTATTCTTCCGCTACTGCTGTCATTTTGAAATCAGTATCATTACCAGTAAGCTGTTCAACTTTATTTTTGATATCCGTAAGTGGTACACTAAAGAACTCTTTTCTTCTATTGATAGCATTAACTCTATATTTATCAAATTCTCTGTGCAAAGTTGCTTCCATTGCAGGAGCATCTTCACTATAGATCATCGCATGTACATCAAATTGAAACGGTACACTCGCATCACCGAGCTCTTTAACTCTATCAAGTGGTTCAAGACGTCTTGTTAAACCTATTTTATAAACATCTTCACCAAATGAACCAAGATTACTAATGACATAAACGTGACCTCGTTTTGTTTGTTCTGCCATACTTTTTGCACGAGTTTCTTTCTCTTTGGCTTCTGTGAGTTGCTGCTCTAACAGTTCTATTTTTGCATTTAAAGCAGCTCTATCATCATCATGTGCTGTTTCGATCTCTTTTTTGGCTTTTTCGAGAAGATCAGCGTACATTTTTTCCTCTTTTTCAGCATCTCTAAGAACTTTTTCATATTCTCTACGGGCTTTCTCTTCTTCTCTCATCTGCTCTTTTATAGCTCTTTGCTCTTCAATTTCTTCAGCTTTTTTGAGTTTATATTGATATTGGAGTGTACACTCCTTATATTTTAATTTTACATATTCGGTATTGAAACCAAGAAGTAAACTCATAGATAGTTTTTCAAGTTTTTCGGCACTTTTTTCTATCTGATCAAGTGTACGATCATAATTAGAGATATTGACTTTACCTATTAAATAGTCACACTCTATATTAAAAGTTTTGAGCATCATTTTTACTTGTCCGCTTAAAACAGATTTGGCAGTTTTTGAGCTTCCATCTATACTAAACTCATCATCTGGTAATTCAATAGCTATATTAGTTGTTATATAGTTTTTTTGCTCTTCACGTACTTTTTTGATCTCAATAGTAAACCTATCTGAAGTTTCATAAAGGTACTCAGGTTCTTCATAAAAACCATAATCTACAAAATCTTCAACTCTTGTATATAGGTCTAGTTCACTTTTTAATTGTTGTAGTTCATCATAAGTATCTTGCATCTTTTTGATTTCATTAGTTCTTGTTTGAACGGTAGAAGTGAGTTCTTCTGCCATGTTTTGCAAGTCAACCAGTTCTTTAGTATCTGTTTTTAGTTCACGCAGTTCCTTCTCAGCTTCATTTACTTCATTTTTTGTAGTTTCAAGTATTTTAGTATGCTCTTGCAGTGCTTCATCCAAATCATTATAGTTTGAGAGTTTTTTTGAGTATTTTGTTTTCACTATGAAGTAAACAATTAGACCTGTAAAAGCTGAACCTAAAAGTATAAATATAATAGTATCAATTTGCATGTATTACCTCATTGTAGAATTTATTATTTGATATTTGGCAGTTTGTCTTTGTCTGCAACGTTTTTCAAAAGTTTCTTTCTCTCGAACCTTTAATTTTTCAAGCTCTTGCTTAGCAATGTTTTTTTCTCTTTTTATTTGTTCCTTTTGTTTTTGAATGTATAAACGTTTAGCACGTTTTTCTTCTCTTTCTGCTTCTCGAAGTTCACGAGCGAGTGCACGTTCTTGTTGTGCTTGTATACGTGCTTTTTCTTTTTGGGCTTGTTTATTTGCTCTATCTATTGCTTTAGCAACTTTAACAGTTGTTTTAAAGGCTTTGTTTAAACTCATAATCAGATCCTATCAAAGTGACCGACAACTCTGCCAATAATCGTGCACTCTGCTATCTCTTCTTCACACAATTGTACATCTGCATCACCTGAGTTGTCAGACACTAGAGTCCACTGTTTTTTAGTAGGATGAATCTTTATGCGTTTAACCAATATACCGTTTGGAGACACGATAACATAGACACCTCTGTCTTTTATTCTGTGGTCTTCATTTTCAAAAGGATTTACAAAAAGTAGTTCACCAGATGAAATAGTTGGGGACATAGAATCACCTACCGCATTTATGATATGTATATTTTTAAAGTTTGTGATGCCAAATACGTTCATAAGGAAGTTTTTATCAAATGTCATAACGCTTGGGTTGGCATCGTGACTTTGACCACCGACACCCATAGCTCCGTAAGTGTCCTCATAGTATGGTATTTCTACTATATTTAAACTAGTATTTTTAGCTTTTATACTAGTTTCATCTGCAATACTTGAAAGTTTTTCATTGATTTTTAGCCTTACTATTTTACTAAAACCTGATTTATACCAATTATTCGCACTTGTTTTTGCATAACCAAGTAGTTCTGCTAATTGCTCTAAATTAGCTATATTTAGGCTTTCTTTGGCTTTTTCATATATCTTTTTGTCATCTTCATTCATATATTTTTCTCCAAATATAGTATTTTTACTTGACTAATATAGTATAAATACTATATACTTCTTTTATCAGTTTATAAAACTATATCTAAAATAGATTAAGTCATTTATTAATTGATTATGTTTTTTAAGGAGGGTTATTGTGGCTAGAGAGTTATATGTAAAACCTACAAAGGCTCACAAAGAGGCTGTGGCAGACTTAGTGGTCAACCGCATGATGGACGGTGTACGTTTTGACAAGCTTGAGTGTACTCTTGCGACTTTACTTGGCAAACAAGATGAAGCGGATGTGTTTTCACTTGCACTGCAAAAGGGAGGTCTTAAAGATTCTGTTATGGCTTGTGTAGTTGCAGCGGCACTCGTTCGCAATGATACGCCAAATCTTGTTTTTTTAAGCGAAGAGAAAAAAGATTCATAGAGCTCTATTCGTAGAGCTTTGTTGAGTCTATGACTCAAAGGCGAGAGCCTTGGCAGAGTTTGCCTAAATGTACCTCGTGCTTTTGCACGGTGGAAACTAAGGGGTGGTCACCATAGAACCGTAGTATTTACAATAAAGCTCTATGGCTTGTGCTGTAGGGTTTTTAGTAAATACACACCCACCCCGTGAGCCTGCGAATAAAGTCAATCCAAAATCCATTTTTTCGTGACTCCTTCATCGCGTGTTTCAATAACTCAAGCAAATATTTTTAGGTAGGGGATTTAGCCTTTCGCAGGTTCTCGGGGTTGGTGTATAAAATAGATTCCGTGTCAAGCACGGAATGACAGAGGAGGATGCTATGAAACCGTTTAAACCAAATGGATTGGTAATGAAGATGATGCGTGTAGTGCTTGAGCTCAACAGAGCTAAAGAGGAGATAGAGAGGCTCAAGAGGGAGAACCTTGAGCTTGTGAATGAGGTGAGGGTTTTGAAGCTTAAGGATATGGTGCGCCCGCAGGTGCGAAAGACTTATACAGTGAAGATGTTTAATGAGGGAGTGGTGAGATGAGATGAGTGAGCAGATAGTACAGATAGTAGCTGTGAGTGTTTCGCAGATGTTGCTTATCTTTTTTAAGCATGTGAACATCCGCGTGATAGTTGCCAAGCAAGTGGGTAGGTCTATGTTTTATACATTTGCCATACAGGCTTCTTGGCTTATTAGTAGTGCCATAGGGATCAATGCAGTCTTACAGAGCAATTATGTAGTAGTTGCTTTTTATTTAGCAGCTGGTGTGCTTGGCACTTGGTTGAATTTTAAGATAAGGGTGTGAGAGTAACTACATAAAGCTCTATTCGTAGGGCTTTGTTGTGGATATATCTACAGTTAGGAGGAAGAATGTGAATTTGCTAAGTAATCTGGTCTTTGTATTGATTGTTATATTTTTTTTGGATGCAGGCTTTTGGATCACTGAGAAATGGCTTGGCATAGAGCACAAAATATATCTATGGGACATTGTAGCATGGTTTGTGATGCTGTGTGTCTTTGTCTATTTGGTGCTTATTGACAGAGTAACTACATAAAGCTCTATTCGTAGGGCTTTGTTGTGGATATATCTGCAGTTAGGAGGAAAAAACATGACTAGAGAAGAGGCAAAGGCTGAGGTAAACCTATCAATATTATCTTCATGGGAACAACATTTTGATCAAGATGCGAAAGATGCGATTCAAAGAATGGAGATGATTATTGATCGAATATATGATGAGTTTCAAGGTGATTTTAAAGAGCCTATGGAGCGAGAAAGTTTAGCAAAAAGGACCTCACGACTCATTCGTGAGAAGAGAGGTGTCTATGGAGACACCAGAGGTCAAAAGAGAGTGAGGATTAAGCAAGTAAATCTCTGTCCTCTAGTTCTAAAAACTTTTAATATTAATGACGGATTTATAGGTCATCTCGTCCAACCTCGTCAATAATACTATTCCAATTTTTAACGAAAATATCATTTGAGTTTTCCCATGTATCCATTAGTTTTTCTTTTGTGCTAATGGATGCGTAAAATTCATCTATTTCAGGAAAGTCTTCTTCACTAAGCTCTATTTTACGAGAAACTTTTTCTTTAAAAGAAAGAAACTCTATTCTGATCTTTTCAGATAACACAGCATGTTGATTAAAAGAGTTTATCAATGATGATAATTCTTCAGCAAGATATTTATTTTGTTCCATCAGGAGTTGTATTTTTTGTTCACTATTCATATCTAAGCCCTTTTTGTTTGATTTGTTTTTGGTCGAATAATTATAACTTAAAGGGTTTATATGTGGATATTTATCCCACATCTTAATAAAAGGAGAAAAACAAGATGCATAGTAGAAAAAAGAAACTTACTCCGCTTCGTAAAAAGTTTGACGAAGTGGCATACGGTGCAGTTAAAGAGTACGCAAGGCGCAACTCTTTGAGTCAGAGCTTGCTCTCACAAGTACTTAGCGGCAAGGTTACGGGCGAGAACGGTGGCGCAGCAAGCATAGAGATCTTTCGTTGCCTCAAGCGTGACGGTATCTATACCGAAGAGTTCTTTCCGTGGCAAAGAGAGTATAAAGAAGCTAAAGAGCAAAAGGTATCGTAATGAGCAGTGATGAGCTGGCAAAATTGTGCAGTGTAACATCTCAAGCTGTACGAGCAAAAACAAAAAAAGCATCTGAGGACAAAGCTGAGTTCGTAGAGTTTGGCGGTGTGAAGTACAGTTTTGCTCTTGTGCGTAAGGGTAGAGGAAGACCTGCTTATGAGTATGAAGAGTTTGTGCTTGAGAGAGCCATAGAGCTTCCGAGCGAGCGTAAAGAGATGCAGCTTGATACGGAGCAAAAAACAAAGCTTGATATGAAACTTCGCATCATCCACGCGTACAGCGACTGGAAGCGACTCAAAAAGGGAAATGTTAAAGAGTTCGTAGCGTGGGTTTGCGAAGAGTTTAATACGCATTATACCCAAAAGATGCACTTTGATTGGCAAAGAGAATATAAAAAGGGCGGTGCCTATGCTCTTGTAGATAAGCGAGGTCGAAAAGCTGGCGAGGTGGTGGCTCTTGATGATGAGCAGAAGCAGTTTTTGGTGAGTATGTTTCGTGCTTTTGGCGCTGGAGAGATGAACTTTAAGCAGCTGTGGGAAGAGCTGCATCACGAGTGGGAGCGACGCAAAGGGTTTGACTTTAGCGGATGGAAGCTAGGGCGTGTGCGTAATCTGTGTGACTATGGTGTTGTAAAGCGTTTTATCGAAAACTACTACAAAAACAGAGTTATCGAATACGACATGATCACCAAGGGCGAAGATGCGAACAAGTCGTATAACCAACCTGCGATGGGTAATCGCCGTGAACAGTGGGTAAGAAAAAACCAATGTTGGGAGATAGACTCAACCCCTGCAGATGTAATCATATACCATGAGAACAGACAGATGCGACCTGATATTTTAGCAATACGCGATGCGTATAGCGGTCGGTGTGTGGCTATGTTGGCTGAGAAGTCAAACGCACTCTCTATTATACGTCTTCTTTGGAGGGCGATCAGTGAGTTTGGGATGCCTGAGTTTATAAAGGGTGATAATGGGCGTGACTATGTAAGTAAACAGTTTCAAGGACTCTTAGAGCATCTCGGTATTCGCTATGACAGAGCTATAGCGTTTGCAGGAGATGAAAAAGGGGTTGTAGAGCGCGGTTTTAGAACGGTGCAACACTCTTACATGCGAGTACTCGCAGGCTTTATAGGGCATAACGTGGCACACCGCCAAAAGATAGAGCAGCAGACGGCAAAGAAAAACCGCAAAGCAAAAGATATCTACGGCGGCAATGCGATGACGCAAACGCCAAGTGATCAGTTGCTTAGTTGGGAAGATTTTGAAGCGAGATTGCAAGAGGCAGTGTTACTTTGGGAGATAGACAAGAAACGCCGAAGCGGTCAAAGCCCATTAGAGTTATGGAACCTATGCACCGAACCTCTTAGAAAGATAAGCTATGAGAGCTTCTTGATCTATGCAGGAGGATACACGAAGCGAAGCGTGCAAAAAGACGGTATTCATTTCGAGAATCGCCGCTATATAGCGAGCGTCTTACCTAAGTATCACAAGCAAGACGTGTATGTAAGTGAGAATATCGACAATATCGCAGAAGTGTTTGTGTTTGATGAGCACGGAGCTTTTATAGGTGTGTGTGAGGATGCGCAAGTGTCTAGCATGACCAAAGAGGACTTTGTGAGAGTCAAAAAAGAGTTTAGCAAAGAGGTTTCAGGCATCCGCAAAGAGATCGATAGTGATAAGCTAAGTATGCGAACTCGTAGCTCTGCTAAGGTTGACCTTGCACGAGCTAAAGAAGTGTTTGCTGAGGAGCTTAAGCCAGTAGGTGAAGTGGTGGTGCAAGATGTGAAGCTTGAGCGAGATGTAAAGACTTCTCGAACAACCAACAATATGAAGCGAGTGATGCCTAAAGTAAAGGATGAAGATATTGATCCATTCTTGGCTTATGGTGTTGGATAAATGACTATTTAAGAGGTATTAAATGAGTAATGAAGAGCTATTAAAACTTCCTTTTGGGAAGTTACTGGATGAGTTTAAGAGTCGCACTGGAATGAGTGCTAACAAACTGGGAGCCGCACTAGGCGTGAGCGGCTCCCAACTAAGCCAGATCCGAAACGGTACCTATAAAGATGTAGATGGAACCGAGGATAAGGTACGACAGTATATCGCAGATGAGCTTGAAAAACGCGCACGAACTGAATTTAGTCCACCTATTTTAGAGTTTAACTATGTGAAGGGTGCAAGAGCACGTATATCTGGAATAATTGAGAAAAACAAAATAGCCTTGCTTCGTGGTGATAGCGGAACAGGTAAAACTACACTGCTTCGAGAGTTTAACGAACGCTATGCAAATAGCTTTGTGGTGCAGGCGTACAAGGGGATGAAAAAAAGCGAACTTGTGAAGATGATCTGCAAGAGCAGTGGTGTAGATATAAAAAATGCAACGCTCAGCGACATGGTTCCGAGAGTAAGCGGCAAGATACTTATACTTGATGAAGCAAATAAGCTTAGTGGCGGCTCTTTGGAGTGGCTTAGAAGCTTACATGACAAAAGTGGTATGGCAATGATCTGGGGTGGAACCTATGAGGATATAACAGAGATACTCTCACGTCAGCCTGAACTGAATAGAAGATGTAAAAAAGTGTATATGGAAAATCTTACAAAAGCTGAACTCCGCACACTCGTAGATAGCTATGAGTTGGCTCACTCAGAACTCTATACAAATATGCTTTGGAGTCATTTTGGTGGCGTGATGGGGCTTAGTGTAGAGGTTCTTAGAGATATGAAAGGCTATGTGATTAATGGTGTGATGCCAGATAACGAAAATGTTTTTAAAACAATGATTGAACTTATGGAGTAAACGATGACAAGTATGATTTTTTTATTATCAAGCGGCGTAAGCGGTTTTATTCTTGGATGGATCACGAATGATATCTATGAATTTACAAAAAGAAGACGAGAGAAGAACAGGAGATGGAAATGATGGTTAGAGGACGCAAAGACGGGGTTGATTACTTTTTACTAAGTGATCACTTTGAAGATCTGGCTTGGTTTAGCGACTGGGTTGAGTGGTGGGTGTATGTGTAAGAATTGCTAGAGTCTATTATGGCAATAGGCTCTATGGAGTTCTCCAAAATTAAAAA
>Ga0193959_1001257_pt1 | contig 10168 bp, 13 predicted proteins | sample FB_2_MG_FD_140333 | JGI IMG/M metagenome (GOLD analysis project Ga0193959, IMG submission 140333) | Microbial mat bacterial communities from the Broadkill River, Lewes, Delaware, United States - FB_2_MG | ecosystem: Environmental > Aquatic > Freshwater > River > Microbial mats | place: USA...
AAACCAAATAAAAAATACTACGATCCTAGAGTTTGGTTAAGAGCAGGACAAGATAGTTTAATTGCTAGACTTGAAGTTGCATTTAATGATTTAAATTGTATAGGGAAGAACTAAAAATGTTAAAAAAGATTTTGATTGCAGTTGGTATACTTGCCGTTCTTGGTGGAGCTGTTTATCAAGTAATGAATCCAACTGAATATAAACATCCATTCGCAAGATAGGAAATAAAAAAGATAAAAAGAGGAGGTCGTAAAGACTTCCTTTTTTTTATGTTTAAACAGTAAGACTCACAATAGAAGCTGCTGCAGCACTTTGTATAGATAGTACTTGACCTTCCATCGCATAATTTAACTCTTGTAATGCAGCACCAGCAGGATCAGCTGCCATACTTTGACTACCAGTTGAGATAGTAGGTCCTGCAATATTTTCAGCAACAGCTAACTTTGTTAAAGCTTCACTATTTTGAAAAACTTGCCCCATATTATTTGGTACATTTTGATTTATAGTCATAATATCTCCTTTTCTTAATTATAGATTATTAATATTTATGAAGAACTTAAAATCATAAAGTAATAGAATCCAAAAAGTGAACTTATTATGACTACTTTTTTTAGAAATCTCTCTATGGAATATAATCTGTATCCTTCTTTGTAGATAATGAATAAGGAAGTGCATAGCAATGAAACAATATCCAAAACTGATATGGTTAAAAGGAAATGGACCAATCACAATTAATAGTGAGATGATGGAACTCTTTACTATCACAACTTCTCATGGAATGATAGGCTTACCATTAAAGTCACTGCACGCACAACGTGTTTATATTATACAAGATATAGAAAAGTTTTTTGAAATCCATAAAGTAATTAAAGAGAAACCATGCTGTTTTATCTATAGTGAGCAAGAGTTGAGTAGTGAGGATTTAAAGTTAATTATTTGTGATGAGATAAAAACTTTTTAATTTTATAGTAAATTCTTTTTTATCACTTTTTAAATCTTTAAAATGTTATAATCAAAATAATTAAAGAGAAAGAAAGTTATATAGAATGAATAAAATAAAAGTTGTGATCTCATTAGTAATAATGATAATACTATACACAGGATGTGCAAGAAAAAATGTGGAAAATCAGGTAATTAATGATGTTCAAAATATAAAACAAGAACCTTACCTTTATAGTAAAAATATGAAACCAATATCTCAAAAGTTACGAAATAAGTTTATAAAAGATTTTAAAAAAAACTATTTTTATCCTTGGCACATTCGTAAATTCACTTTTAATTATAAAGATGCAACATGGGGAACTATGTACTCAAAAATGAAGGTTTATTCTGAGAACTTAACTGAAATATCGAAAGAGTGGTTTGATGAAATAATTGATGAATCTAACTTTAAAAAATTTGATACTATAAGAAAAAAAGCAATTACAATCAATAATTCTCATTTAAAAGTTTTCCCAACAGTAAGTAAAATTTTTTATAATCCTAATAAAGCAGGGGAGGGTTTTCCTTTTGATTATAATGAAACATCAAGTATAAAAATTAATACACCTCTTTTTATATCTCATTTATCAAAAGATAAATTATGGGCTTATGTTGAATCTAGTGTTGCAGTTGGATGGATAAAAATGAGTGATATTGCCTATGTAGATAATAAGTTTATCAAATATTTTGAAAATGGAAACTATTATGTTAATTTAAAGGACAATACAAAAATTTTTAAAAATAAATATTTATTAAGTAGAGTAGACCTTGGTACACTTTTCCCAAAAGCAAAAAAAGGTTTTATAATTGCATCTAAAAACTACAAAAATAATGCTTTTATCCGAGTTATTGATAAAAATAAACACTTTAAAAAAATAGGGATAAAATTTAACAAAAAGAATATACAAAAAATAAGTATGGAACTTATAGGTGAAAGATATGGATGGGGAGGTATCCTTGAGAATAGAGATTGTTCTTTAATGATAAAAGATTTTTATGCACCTTTTGGAATCTTTTTACATAGAAATTCACGTATGCAAAAAAATGATGGATATGCTATAAATATTAGTACTTTAGATAATGAGATGAAAAAGAAGTTTATCATTAAAAATGCGATACCTTTCCAAACATTGATATATCTTCCTGGGCATATTATGATTTATGTTGGTACAAAAGACGATGAGCCTTTAGTTTTTCATAATATGTGGGGTGTTAAAACTCTAGATAACGATGGGAATTATGGAAGAAATATTATAGGTAAATCTGTAGTCACTACTCTTAACCCAGGAAGTGAACTTGATAATTATGTAGAAAAATATTCACTTTTAAGTCGTGCTGAGTCAATAATAATGTTAAGGTAAGTGTATAAAGATAGGAACTAATTATATGTACTAATAGCTACAACAATTGCTTGTAGTGCTAAAACAGCCCAAATAATATGACTTCCATAGTTTTCGTATATGTAGTCAAACTTTTTTTTCATTGCTTATTTGGAAAAATAATTTTTACAAAAAAGTATACGGTAATAGGAACTATTACAAACAATATGATAAAAATAAGTGTATTTATTTTACTCATAATAGTTGCAAACATAATAACAGCATATAGAACGAATAAAACTATTCTTGTTTGTTTATTTAGTTTGAAGTGTGATAAATCTTCAATATATCGATGTAAATCCAATGGCTGCTCCTATATTATAGTTATATATTTTATAGAATAGGTTCTTAAAGTATAATAATAAATAGCTTGTAATGTAAATTGTGAATCATTAGATTAGTGTATTTTAGAATTTGTTTAGAGATATATTAAAATCCACCATACCACAGAAGAACAATTGGAATATATATTATTGAAACAATTGTACTTAAAAGAACCGTAAAACTTGCTTTTTCTGGTTTGGCATTCAATAATACTGCTAAAGTCACAGTATTTCCAGCTAATGGAACAATAGAAAATAGAAACATCACTTTATACAAATCCTCATTTAAAAACATAAAAAATGTTTTGTCGAGGTAAATGATTGTTAAAATAGCTAAAGGCCAAAAAATAAATTTTACTATAAATAAAATACTTATAAATTTAAAATCTAAATCACTTCCTTTTTTAAGCTTTAATCCAATAAGTCCCATACCAATTAACATCATCCCCAAAATTCCATATGCACCTTTGAATTGAGATGTATAGCTTTCAAACTCTGCTGGAATAGTGATACCTAACAGATTACAAATAACACCTATAATAAATGCGTAAATTAAAGGTAATCTCATGATTTTTTGTAAGGATTGTTTTACTGTAAAATTACCTTTTGCAGTTACATAAAAACCTGTAGTACTTTCATATAAAAGTGATGCAAGAACAGTAAAAATATAAATATCTGCCAAATAAGTTGGAAAAAATATGATAGCAAGAGGAATTCCAAAATATCCAGTATTTCCAGTACCTGTACTAAAAGCAAGTATATTTCCAGTAGGGTCATTCCAACTATTTTTAAAAATATATAATGATACAAAAGCTAATATAGAGCAAAAAAGATATAAGAATATTGGTAAAAAAAGGACAGCAAAATCTATTTTAACGCTAATCGCTGCTGAAAATACAACTATAGGACCTAGTATATAAATAAGTAGATTTGCTATAGCTTCTCTTGTAACATGTAGATATTTTGTTGAGATATATCCTAAAATAATATTAATATATAAAGGAAATATTTTTAGTAATAGTATAAAAAATAATGACATATAAGCTTCTTTAGTAGAGATCTTTTTGGGATTATAACAGAGTTATGATAAATAAGCAAAATAAAAAATAGATTAGAATACAATCTATTATGATTTTAAAAATAATAATGATGCTTTCTTTTTTCGTAACATTTGCAGTTTCTTCATATGAACAGGTAAGTATAGGAACAATAGATAACTACTATAAAAATAAAATCTCAAAAGAAGAGTTACGAGTAATGCTTAATGAGATAGAATATCAATTAGAATCGCAATTGGGATTTAATGTATTTGATTATTCTAGTGATGGAAAACCTATTGATATTATGTATGTTCGACCTTTAGAGTTAGAAAACAAAGTTGCATCTAAACTTGCTCTTTTGACAAGAAAACAAGAGAAGCTAGAAAAGTCAAAAAATGATTTTATAAAAGAACAACAAGAACTAACAAAAGAACAAAAAATACTTAATATGAAAACAAAAAAAATTAACAAAGCAACAAGGTTATTAAATAACTATATAAAAAGCGCTAATAAAACAAAAAACCTTACAGAAACTCAATATCATAAGATAAAAAAACATGTGATAGATAAACAAGAGTTAATCAATAAAAAGATTAACGAATTAAAAATTGAAGAAAAGATATTTCAAGATAAACTCAATAGTTATAATCGTAAAGTTTCTTCTTACAATAGGATAATACGAGAATATAATCATTTGAATCAAGAGATAACTCGTCTTAGTAGAAGTTTACGCAAAGTTAAAGGGAGAACTTTTGGTTATAAGGAGATAAGTTTAAAAACGTATTATAAAAATGGGAAAAAAATCAAAGAAAAAACTATTAAAAATAAGATGAATAAAATCGAGATTTATGGATTTGATAGTAAAAAACAGTTAAAAGCAGTACTTGCTCATGAGATAGGTCATTTAGTGGGTATTCCACATATAAATAACAAACATGCTTTAATGCATCCTATTTTACAAGAGAAACAGGTGCGGAGTCTTCAGTTAAGCCCTGCAGATATTAGAAATTTTAAAAGAAATTTTTAACATTGCAGATATTTTAAAGAGAAGAGATTAGTTCTCTTCTCCTGATGTTCTTTGCCCATGATATGAGATAATTCCACTTTTATGATTTGCAACTTGACTCCAACCCATATCAAGCATCACTCTTTGACAATAAGCACTTCTACTTCCAGTATAACAATAGAGAATAGTAGACTTTTCTTTTTGATCTTCTACTTGTTGTAATGCATTATAAAAAGATGTAGTAGGAACAAGATAATCAGTACCTACGATTCTATTTTGGTTCCATTCCATCCACTCTCTAACATCGATGAGATTAAAATCTACCATACCTAAATCTCTAGCTTCAAGTAATGAAATAAGTTCATCGCTATCGATATCTTTTTGTTCTAAAAGAATTTTACACTCATCTACACTCAATCCTCTTGAGTGTGTATGAGCAGCAATTTCCGCTTGCTCTTTGATAGCATTTTCTTTTGCATATTCAGGTGTACAAAATATACCACAGTGACATTTCCCTGTTTGAGGAATCTCCTCTTCTACAGCTTTTGTACAAGGGCACATTCTATTCTCTGCACTTAATTGTTCCTCTTTTGTTTCCCCTATAACCATAAAACATGGACAAAATTTTGTTTCATAAATAATTTGATTTCTAGTAAGTCCTAAGAGTGTACTTGTATTAACTTCGTCAATTGGATTAAATACCAAGTTTCTACTTTTACAAACCTCTTTTGCAAACTCTTGTGTATTTTGTAGTTCTAATTGAAATTCTTCTGATTGTGTATCGATTTTTATCATTTGTAATATACCTAATAATTTTTTATAGTAAAGCATTTTAGTTAAGATTGTCTTAATATATTGTTTAATCATTGAATAAAGGGGAAGTATAATATAATATTGTATGAATATATTAGAACAAATTTATGAGATAAATTTCAATAAAATAAACTTTTATGAACGTAAAGTAAGTATAGATTATAAAAATACAATAATAGTGGGACCACCTAAAAGTGGCAAAAGTTATTTGATTTATGATTATCTTTCGCAGTTTCAAGCTGAGGAATATATCTATATAGATTTTAAAGATTATAAAAATGATACTAGTTTTACACAAAAAGATTTAGAAAATTTTATAAAAAAGAATAATATTGAGGTTCTAGTATGTGAAAATTTTGATTTTTCTATAGGACTACCTCAAAATGTAGAAAGTATTATCATCACAACACAAATATCTCAAAAATTAGATGATTTTGAATCAATTTATCTAGATGGACTTGATTTTGAAGAGTTTTTACTATTTGATGTAAAACACCAAAATTCATCAAATAGTTTTAATAGTTTTTTAAAATATGGAAATTTTCCAGAAATTATAGAATATTCAGAATCTAAAAGAGCTACAAGGAACTTAGAGATTTGTAAACTTTACTGTGAGGATAAGACACAACAAGAGATATTATTGTTACTCATAAAAAATGGTGGTGAAAAAAAATCTATTTTTCAACTTTTCAACAGTTTAAAAAAAGAGATGAAAATCTCTAAAGATAAGTTTTACAAAACATGTGAAATATTTGAAGAAAATAGGGTGGTATATTTCTGTGAAAAATATCAACAACCAAAAGCAGTCAAAAAAATATTTATTCATAATCATGCGTTACTTGATATAGTCTCTTATAAAAAAAATTTTAATAATTTGTTTAAAAATATGGTTTATTTGGAACTGAATAAACGTTATGAGAATATTTTTTATTTAGATAATGTTGATTTTTATCTTTCAAATGAAAATGAAGTTATTTTAGCAATCCCTTTTTTTAACAGTCTCATCTCTGCAACAATAATCTCAAAACTTTTACCGATAATGGATATTTATGATTTACAAACCATCACAATTGTTACAGTAAGTAGTGAACAAAGTCTATTTATTGGGGAATTAGAAGGAAATATTATACCGTTTAGTAGTTGGGCAGTTTCTTTATAAAAATAATGTTAATCTATATTTTATTGAAAAAGTGCTATCATCGCGTCATTTAAAAAGAAGAGTATACTTAATATGGAAAACCAAATTATCTTAAATTTTACTGGTGAAATAGACAATAATAATATCAAAGCATTAGAAAGTGCAATTCTATCAAAAAAAGAAGATATAAAAATCCAAGAAAAAAAGATGATATTAGTATCTCTTAAAGATCTTGCTTATAAGAACAATCTTAATAATTTAAAACTTATGATTAATAAAATAGATCAGTTTACAACATCAATGGATATTTTATTGGGATTTATTGATTACTCTACAGAATTGTATTCTGTTTTAAAAGAGATGTCAAAAAATACTAAAGTTAAATTATTTAAGACAGAAGAGATAGCACGTATTTTTCTTGAACCTAAATCATTCAAAAAAGATACTTCAGTTTTAGTATTTGATGAAGATGAAAAAAATAGTAAACAACTTTATTTCGTATTATCAAAAAATGGTTATAATTTAGTAAGAGCTAAAACTATGGAAGAGTTTTTAGAAGCAATAAAAAACGAAAATTATGATGTGATTGTTACAAAAACACTTTTAAATGAAATTTCAGAAGAACAAGCAACAAAAACAAAACTTTCTCTATCAAAAAATGTGATTATGAACTTACCTATATTTATGAATAAAGCTGCTGAAACACTATGTTCTTTTACAGGGTTAGAGGCAAAAAAAGTTTCACACAGTATTAAAAACTTTGATATTACACTTAAAAAAAATACGATAAGTGCCGTGATGCCATTTAAAGGAGACTTAGAAGGATATTTTACTTTAGTTTTCCCATCAGATATCGCTATAACAGCACTTGAAGCACTTTTAGGTGAAACAGTAAAAGAAGAGGATACTGAAACATTAAGAGATGGTGTTGGAGAGTTCTGTAATATTATAACAGGTTCAGCAAAAACAGAATTTGATACAAAAGGGATCAAAGTTCTTTTTGATTTACCCAAAACGTATACTTCACTAGTTGATACTCAAAACCATATAGGAAAAAATAATGGTGTTTGGATGGATATGGAACTATCAGGAAAACCATTTTATATGTTTATTACAAAATAGTAGAAAGAATTAAGGTATAAAGTAGGACGACTAATACCTTAATTTTTTTAGTGATTTATTATCTGACTGTATGGGTCAATGGGTTGTGGAATGAAGAATTATAATTAAACTACAACCTCACAAGATAATTGTACTACAAATGTGTCACACTTGTGTCACAAATTAATAAAAAGAGACAAAATGCGTAAAAATTATCATAAAAACTTGTGTGGTATCGATGAGGCTGGTCGTGGACCTTTTGCTGGTCCTATGGTAGTTGCTGGTGTAGTGCTTAAGAGTAAAATTCAAGAGTTAGATGATTCAAAAAAATTAACAGAAAAAAAACGAGAAAAGCTTTTTGAGATTATCAAGGAGAATAGTATCTACCACATAGTTTTTACAAGTGCCAAAAAAATAGATGATGTTGGATTAAGTATATGTTTACAAGACTCTATCAAAGAGATAATGCAAAATATAGAAGCTTCTCAATATCTTATGGATGGGAATACTTCTTTTGGGATAGATAACTTAGAGTTTCTCATCAAAGCTGATGCAACTATACAAGAGGTAAGTGCAGCATCAATATTAGCAAAAGTAAGTAGAGATAGATATATGTGTGAAATTGCAAAAGAGTATCCAGAGTATAGTTTTGAAAAACATAAAGGGTATGGTACAAAAGTACATACTGATGCCATTATTCAAAATGGATATAGTCCTATACATAGACGCACTTTTAAAATAAAAAAACTAGAAGGTATGAGTATAGCAAATAGTTTATAGATAAAAAGAAGATGATATTTGATATAATCACATATCAAGTAAGGAAAGACGTTGGCAAAGAAAGATAAAAAGAAAACAAGTGTAAAAGAGTTTTTAAATAAAAAAGCTTTTCATGACTATATTATAGAAGATATCTTTGAAGTTGGTATTGTATTACATGGAAGTGAAGTAAAAGCTATACGTGCTGGAAGAATGAACTTTAAAGAGTCGTTTGTGCGTATTATTAAAAATGAAGTTTTTATATTAAATATGAATATATCTCATTTAGATACAACGCACGTATCATATCGTCCTGAAGAAGGTAGAGATAGAAAACTACTTATGCACCGTAAACAAATAAATAAACTTTTTGAAAAAGTTACAAAAGATGGTTATACAATTATTGCTACAAAAATGTATTTTAATGATAAAAATATTTTTAAAGTAAATATTGGTATAGCTAAGGGTAAAAAAGATTATGATAAAAGAGAAGCGTTAAAAGAAAAAAGTATGAAAAGAGATACCCAACGAATACTTAAAGAGTACAAGAGATAAAGACTAACACAAGGTGAACAATGAATAATAATAAATTGAAGTTTGGTATAGTTGGATTAGGACTTATGGGTGGTTCATTTGCAAAAGTGATAAAAAAATACAATTTGGCAAGTGAAGTTGTTGGCTATGATCATAATAAATTACATCAAAAACAAGCAATAGAGTTAAATTTAGTTGATAAAATTGTTAATTTAGAAGAGTTAAAACAAGTAGATATCATAGTATTGTGTATACCTGTTGATGCAATCATCGCTTTTATGCCTAAGCTTGAAGGGATAGCTAAAGATACTACAATAATGGATTTTGGTAGTACAAAAAAACTTATAGTAGATAATATTCCAGATAGTTTACGTTCAAATTTTGTACCAGCTCATCCTATGACAGGTACAGAGAAGTTTGGACCAAGTGCTGCTATGGATGGTTTGTATGAGGGGAAAACAATAGTTTTATGTGATTTAGATAAGTGTGAAGAGTTACATAAAAATAGAGTACTTGATATTTTTAATGCAATAGCTATGAGAATAGTAAATATGGATTCTGCTACACATGATGTTCATGCTTGTTACATCTCTCATCTACCGCATGCCATCTCATATGGATTAGCAAATACAGTTATGTCTCATGAAGACCCAGAAAATATTATTACTCTTGCAGCAGGTGGGTTTAAAGATATGAGTAGAATAGCAAAATCATCACCTGATATGTGGACAGATATTTTTAGACAAAATAGAGAAAATCTTTTAAAATCTTTAGATATTTATGCCCAACAGATGGATAATATGAAAAAAATGTTAGAAGATGAAGATTATGAAAGTATAACAAACTGGATGGATAAAGCCAGTAGTTTACACGACATACTGTAAATAGATGAAAAGCTCTATGGTTCTTTTAGAGCTTATTGTAAGTTTATTACTCTTCTCGATAGTTGCTATAACCTCTTCAAAAATGATATTTTCATTAATTAAAGAGAATAAAAATAGTACTTTTGCTGTTCAAAATAACTTAGTTTTAGAAACGACACGTTTATTTTTTACAAAACATAATGATTTTACAAAATATAAAATTATAGATAC
>Ga0193959_1001262_pt1 | contig 10130 bp, 10 predicted proteins | sample FB_2_MG_FD_140333 | JGI IMG/M metagenome (GOLD analysis project Ga0193959, IMG submission 140333) | Microbial mat bacterial communities from the Broadkill River, Lewes, Delaware, United States - FB_2_MG | ecosystem: Environmental > Aquatic > Freshwater > River > Microbial mats | place: USA...
ATCCCTGTAAGCTTTCTAAGTGCTTGACTCATAAGTCTTGCTTGAAGTCCAACATGAGTATCTCCCATGTCCCCTTCTATCTCTGTCTTTGGAGTAAGTGCAGCTACAGAATCTATAACTATCAAATCAACTGCTCCACTTCTTGCGAGAGTTTCAACAACATCCAAAGCTTGCTCACCAAAATCTGGTTGTGATACTAAAAGATTGTCGGTATCAACTCCAAGATTTCCAGCATACTTTACATCAAGAGCATGTTCAGCATCTACAAATGCACAAATACTACCATTTGATTGAGCTTGTGCAGTTATCTGTAAAGCCAAAGTAGTCTTACCAGAACTCTCAGGTCCATAAATCTCGATGATTCTACCTTGAGGAACACCATCAATCCCTAAAGCCATATCAAGTCCAATCGAACCCGTACTGATAGAAGCCATAGGCTCTGTCACACGATCACCTAAACGAACGAGCGTACCCTTACCGAATGCTTTGTCTATCTGTTTTATCGCTAAATCTAGTGATTTCTTTTTTTTGTCATCAATTTCCATCTGTGTTCCCTTTTAGTATAAATTATATTTTATCATTTTGTGCTTGAAAAAGTTCTTTAGAAGTCTAAAGGACTTAAAACTTTTGTTTTATTTATCTGTGAAACTACATGAGTATAGACCATAGTTGTTTCAACGCTCCTGTGCCCAAGTAATTCTTGTATCGTTCTTAAATCTATATTTGCCTGCAACAAGTGTGTTGCGTACGAATGTCTAAATATATGTGATGTTACCCTTTTGTTGATATTTGCTTTTTGTGAAGCTTGTTTTATGTTGCGTCCAAAAGTTTGTGGGTGAATGTGATGGCGTCTTATAGTTTTACTACGAGGATCTTGTGAAACTTTACTCATAGGAAATAAAAATTGCCATTTTGTCTCTTTGTTTGCTTTTGGGTATTTTTTTTCAAAAGCATAAGGCATATAAACACTCCCATATCCATCAGCCAAATCCTTTACATGTAACTCTTTTACATAGTCAACTTGAGCTAAAAGTTTTATCTTTAGCTTTTGTGGCAAAGGTAAAGTTCTATCTTTTTGAGATTTACTATCCCAAATGTATACTTTATCAAAACCAAAGTCAATATCTTTAACTCTAAGACTTAAAAGCTCACTCATCCTCAAACCACAACCATACATCAAAGAAGTCATAATCTTATATATGCCATTTGTAGCAGATATAATCTCGTCTACTTCATCTTTTGTCAAAACTGTGGGTATGTGCTTTCTCTCCTGAGCCCTCAAAGCTTGTATGTCCCACTCACTCATATCTACACCTAAAACTTCTCTATATAAAAAAAGTATTGCAGAAAATGCCTGATTTTGCGTAGTAGGAGAAACTCTGTTTTTTACTGCAAGACTTGTCAAATATTGTTCTATCTCATCTTTTCCCATGTCAATAGGATGCTTTTTGTTGTGAAATAAAATATAACATTTTATCCAATGTAGATAAGTCTTTTCAGTTGAAAGACTATAGTGTTTTGCTCTAATCTTATCTCTAACTATGTCTAGCAATTTCTTTTTTTGACTCACACTTGCCTCCTTCGCTTAAGGAACAAAATGCTCTTTTAAAAGTTTTTTCAACAAATACCTAACAAAATGTTCCAATATCTTCCATATTCTTTTTAAAAACACACTTTATTTTTAAGGATTATAAAGCATTTCTTCAAAAAGAGCTAAAAACATTACAAATTGAAATATTTTTAACAAATCAATGCTATTTTTTATGTTCTTTTAATTACTCAATAAGAACTAAGTGTGTTATAATGTTCATTGAATAAATAGTTAGGTACATACATGGAATATTACGAATCAAAATTTACTAATGAACATTTTATTGCACTTGGAAAGATGAATGTATATTTTCAGTTTATTGAGAATCAAATTGATCGCTTACTTTCAGTTTTTTTAAATACTCATTTTTTATCTTCACATACTAAAAGAATGAACGCTTTACTATCAGAAATACCATTTAAGACAAAATGCTCAACACTTCGATCATTGATTAATGACATTACTAGCTTTGAAGATATAGCTGATGCATTCCCAAAAGAACTTCACGACAAAAGTGAAAAAATTTTGGATGAAATATTTGCTTTAAAGCCACTTTTCAAAAAAATTGAACAATGTTCTTCAATAAGAAATAAATATATTCATTCACACTGGATTAATGGTGGAATATGTGGACCAAAAAATTCAGTTGCCAGATATAAATTAACCGCTAAAGGAAAAGGTGTCAAAGGTGAATTTGTTTTTGAATGCAGTTCTGAACTAGAAAGCAAAGCAGAATATATTCTTCAAACCTATAATGAGCTTTTAGATATTACTATGAATCTGGTATTTTTAGCAGTCCCATCTGATGGAGAGAGTTCAAATGTTAATGAGTAGACCTAACAAATCAGAGGAGCCAATAAATTACCCTGCGGGTAATTCATCGGCTCATTTTAAACGTTATGTTCACTACTGATAAAGGATAACACTTGTCACCATTGAGTTTGTTATTAATGTTGATATTATTAACACCTATTTTAATAATGAGGAGAGCACCTGATAATCCTCAAACTATCATTTATTTTATTATCTGTATTTTCATAATGTATTTTTACATATATTATAAGAAACAGTCAAAAGACAATAATATGACTTTTTTGAAGGTTATAGAAGATGACATATTTTCGTTTTCACCTTTTCAAATTTTTTTATTTTTTTTAATTACGATATTAATTTGGCTATTTATATTTGAGCAAATTAAAAGTTCATTTTTAATAATTTCGACTTTTTTTATTTCGTATTCAATTTTTTATTATCTAAGAAGTTCTAAGCAGCACAATATAACGATATGGGAAAGTATAAGAAATGATCTACCATCATTTTCAAAATTAGATATAGAAAAATTGCATATCGTGGTATTTTTAGTCATTTTATTTCCATTGATTTTTGTTACTATATCTTTGATATATGGGATGTTTTAAAACATAACAAAACCTCGGATGATGAATAACATACCCTAACGAGTAGTTATCCATCAAGTCAAACGTTATGTACCCTTTGTGGGTTGAGCTGTGCATTAAATACACATAAAATAATTTTAAGGAAATGATATTATCGGAGAATAAAATGGAGATAAAAGTAAAAAAATGTGGAATGGAGGGTGAAGAAGCTAAACTTTGGTAGAAATTTACCCAAAAACGAAAACAAACTTTTAAAGAGGGAAAATAAAATGAACGAACATGAAAAAATAAATTATGTTGAGTTACCAGCTAAAGACCTCCAAGCTACAAAAGCTTTTTTTACTAAAGTGTTTGATTGGTCATTTGCAGATTATGGTCCTGAGTATATAGCATTTTCAAAAGAGGGATTAGATGGAGGATTTTACAAATCTGACTTATCCTCATCAACAACAAATGGAAGTGCTTTAATTGTTTTTTACAGCAATGATTTAAAAACCACTCAATCAAAAATCATAGATGCTGATGGTTCTATAATAAAACCAATATTTAAGTTCCCTGGTGGTCATAGATTTCACTTTAGCGACCCTAATGGTAATGAATTTTCAGTTTGGTCGGATAAATATATATAACAAGTTCTTGGAGAGAAATATTTAACCCTGTGGCAAACTTATTTCTCAACTCAAATGTTAACAGTCAAAGTAGAAGGTTATGAATATAATTTTAGTTACAGATATTTTTGGTAAAACACCAGCTTTAGTAAAGCTAAGTAAAGAACTCAATGCAAAGATTATTGTCGATCCTTATGGTGGAGTAGATATGGCTTTTAAAGATGAAGATGAAGCATACTCTTACTTTATATCAAATATTGGGTTTGAAAATTATTTTTCAGTATTACTAAAAACAATGGAATCAATTAATTTTACAAGTACCTTAGTTGGTTTTAGTATTGGAGCTTCTGTAATTTGGAAATTATCTGAAAAGCTTTCGGTTAAAAATGTAAATTGTGCAATTTGTTATTATGGTTCTCAAATCAGAAATTTTAAAGAAGTAAACCCACTGTTTAAAGTTGAGCTAATTTTTCCTAAAAAAGAGTTTCATTTTGATGTGTTAAAACTCAAATATGATCTCTCAAAAAAGAAAAATGTTCATACCACAAAAGTAGATTACTTGCATGGTTTTATGAATAAACATTCAACTAATTACAACCAATCCGCTTATAATGAACAGGTGAATTGGTTACGACAAAACACCTGCTAACAATCAATTTAAGGGATGGGAATTTCTAGTGACCTATTTAACAAAATGCTATCATTTGGTGTAAGATTTGATGTTTGATATTCTGGGGAGAACCACCACCTTAAAATAACTTAAAATTTCAAAAATTACGAGCACACATAAAGCAAGTATCTAAATAATTTTATAGTATTTACAGAAATACCTTTGTACGGATTTAAGTACTTTATTTATATAATATACAATCAATAAATAGTTATAAGGTAAAAACACATATGGTAAGAGAATTTAATCCATCAGATATGGATCAGGTTATTAGTATTTGGCTTGAAGCCTCGATAAAAGCCCATGATTTTATCGACAGTAACTTTTGGAAATCAAAGGTTAAAGACATGAGAGAAGTTTATTTGCCTTCTACAGAAAACTATGTCTATGAAATCGAGGAAACAATCATTGGATTTGTCTCTTTATCCAATGATACTCTAGCAGCTATCTTTGTCGCTCCAAGTGCTCAAGGACAAGGCATTGGTAAGCAGCTTATGAAAAAAGCGAAAAATGTCCGTAAACATTTGAATCTTACTGTTTACAAAGAAAATTATAAAAGTATTGAATTCTACGAACAATGTGGTTTTGAAACAGAACAAGAACAAATAGATGAGCATACTGGACATCCAGAATTAGTAATGAATTTGGTCTGAGAGTAGAAGCTATGATCAAAGTAATTTCTGCATTAACCTTAATATTGTATTCTTTAAATCTATTTGCCGATATCGGATTTAATGAATTGGAAGTTAAAGACAAAACTCGAAATAGATTACTCAGCACTTTCATTTTTTATCCTTCGAATGATAAAACAAGGGAGACATTCGCTGAGAATATGGTATTTTATGGGTTTAGTGCTTCAAAAGGGGCAAGTGTTTCAAAGGCTAAATTACCTTTGTTTTTTCTTGCTCATGGAACATCAGGAAACTGGAAAAATACAACTTGGTTAGCAAAAGAGCTAGCGGAAAATGCTATTGTAGTTTCTGCAAACTTTCCTAACTATACATCGGGACAAGCATCTCCAGAGTCCGTTTTAAAGCCTTGGGATCAGGCAAAAGATATTTCATTTCTAATTGATACGATCTTATCTAGCCCATATGGTCAGTATATTGATCAAAATAAAATTGTTGTCATCGGTCATTCTTTGGGTGGTTATACTGCAATGGCACTATCAGGTGCAATCATAGATTTAAAAAAATATTATGAGTTCTGTAAGATTAATATTGATAAATCATGCATGTATTTTAAAGGTGCACTTGAAAAATTGACCGTATCTAACATTGAAGAGGCAAAGCATAGCTTATATGACAAAAGAGTAAAAGTAGCTATTGCAATAGCTCCTGGATTCACTGAGTCTATGACTCAGAACTCTCTTAAAAATTTAAAAACACCTATACTTATCATCAGTGTAGAAAATGACTTAAATATTCCCCCAAAAACACATTTATCAAATATCCCACAAAATATAGAACAATACCAAATCAAGGAATCATCGCACTTTAGCTTTTTACAAGTTTGTAAACCCAATGCAAAAATCATTTTGGCAGAGGAAAAAGCGGAATTCGTTTGTGAGGATAGTGGTAGCAAAACCCGATCAGATATACACAAAGAAGCACTTAAACAAATAAGACTTTTCCTCTCCAAACATGACATATAAGAATAGTTAATTGTTAAAATAAGAGCTAGTTGTGTTATAATATTCGTTATGTTTGCTACACCTTAGTCCCTTAATATAAAAGGATTTACAAGTTGAAATGTCTTAAAATAGCTATAATTCTATTAATACTTACATCAATATCATCAAATGCTCATGATGTTGGTTTTCGTAAAGTAAAAAATGTTTCAAAATATGGTTTCTCAATGGTCATACTATATCCTACCTCATCGAAACCAAAACCAGTGGCTTTTGGACCCTTTACTTTGAATGTTGCTATTGGTGGCATAATTGAAGATGGGCGCTTCCCATTAGCCGTTTTATCGCATGGCTCAGGAGGCAGTAACTTATCGTACAAGGATATAGCCGTTTCATTGGTTCGCAATGGTTTTATTGTTGCAATGCCTTTACACCCTCACAATAATTATTTAGATAACTCATTAGAAGGCAAAGTTGAAAATTATATTAATAGGCCAAAAAATATTTCGACTACTATAGACAAAGTGCTATCAACCCCTAGTTTAAGTGCTCATATCGACTCAAAAAGAATTGCTCTCTTAGGACACTCTATTGGGGGATATACAGCTCTTGTTGTTTCAGGTGCAATTGCTAGCACTAAAGATTTAATTGATTTATGCAAAAAAAAACCATCAATTTCTGATCCATATTGCAAACCAGTTCTTGAAAAAGTTTTAACGCAAGATGTAATAATTAAGTCAAAAGACGCCCGAATAAAAGCACAAATATTAATGGCTCCTGTTGGAGCTTTATTTTTATCAAAAACTTCATTTGACAATGTAAATATACCTACATTATTGTTAGTTCCTGAAAAAGATCATGAGTTAACTAAGAAGTATAACGCGGATGTAATAAAAAATGCGCTTCAAAATAAAGGCATATTAACTTACAAAATAATTCCTAATGCAGGGCATTACTCATTTTTAACTACTTACCCAGATTTTCTAAAAACAAAGCTAGGTGCAATTGCACAAGATCCTGTAGGCTTTGACCGCATTAAGTTCCAAAAAACACTTGGTAATCAATTTGCTACTTACTTAAAAAAGGTATTGTAATTGATATACGTCCCTAAATTTCTAAGGTAGATTAATATGAGGTATCATTTTCTATATGTTACAAATGAAGAAATTCTAGACAAAATCCATCGTTTTAGATATAAGGTAATGCATGAAGAGTTAGGTTGGATTGAGTCTAACAAAAATAAAAAAGAGAGAGACTCTTATGATGACTATTGTGACCAATTTGCAATTTTAAATCATGAGGGAGAAGTTTCTGCTACCGTACGATTAATCCACCATTCACCCATAGGATATCCTACAGAGAAATTTTTGGATTTAACACAATCACAATATCGATTTGATAGAAATAAACTTGCTGAAATGTCTAGAATTTTTATCGACCCAAAACACAGGAATATGCGTGAAACAAAAATTTTTCTTATTTCTTTAGCTAAAAGCCTTGTTTATGAGAAAATGAAAGAGCATGGTATTGAGTATTGTTATGGCATGATGGAGCAAAAGTTTATAAAACTTGTCAATATGTTTAAAATTCCTTATAAAATAATTGGTGAGCTCCAACAGGACTACGATAAATTCAAATACCCAAGTATGATGCTTCTAAAAGATCTTGAAAAACTAAACCCACAACTTGAAAAATATTGGCAAACTTATAAAAAAGTTTCTATTTTGCACTTAGATACAAAGATTAGACCAGAACAAATCATTGTATAACTATATACACCTAGCTATTGTGAGATTACTTGTATTTTAGATTAAAGATTGCAATATTTGCTTGGAATAGTTATTATTCAAGCATTGAAACAGTTTTCCTATGGTAAAATAGTTCTTACAATATAACTATAGGAGAAATAGTGAAGTTTGGTTTTTTTAAAAATATTTTGATTACTAGTTCGCTTTCCCTCATAAACTTTTCAAATTTAAATGCTCAAAGCAATGATATTCTAAATTCTATTTCTAATGATATGAATCGATTTAATACTATTGCTACTATTACAAAACAAAACGAACATTATCAACCATACATCATATCTGTTTTTAAAGGTAAGGAATTAGAAAATTTAGGGATAACTAATTTAAAAGAAGCTCTGCAACTTGCTCCTGGAGTAGATATAACTACTGATAATATTAATAATAAAACTCCAATTTTTCGAGGTTCAAACCCTCTTGGATATGGACAAACAAAACTTTTTATTGATGATGTACTTGTTAATAATCTCTTTTTTGATTCATACTCTGAATATCTTGGAATGCCTATAGAGATGATAAAACGAATAGAAATTGTCAGAGGACCTGGAAGCAAAACTAACGGAGTAAATGCCTATGCTGGATCGATTAAAATCATAACTTATGCCGAAGATTTTAAAGATTTTGAATCACAAGATAAATTTATTTTTAAATATGGCTCATATAACTATAAAATGGGTGGTTTTATCAAAAGATTTAAAACAGACAACCTTGATGCAACAATAGATTTTTACTATCAAGAAGATAATAAAAAACTTTCAGCAGGTCCAGATGGGTACTCAACTGGTTCTATGAGTATCAATGGTCTATATGATAATACGGGTCTCTCTCAAAATGGTCATGCCCCTGTATGGCTAAAAGACTACTCTTTAGGTCTTAACCTTAAGTACAAAGACCTCACTTTCAAAGGTCGTGTTCTTGACCATACACAGGGAAGTGCTTATGGTATTAACCTTTCATTACCACAAGATAGAGATAGAGTAAAAATACCAAACTATTATCTTGAACTTGGTTATGATAAAAATATTAATGATTTTCATGTTGAAATAAAAACTGGAGTTCAATATGATGCGTTTGACTCAAAAGCAAAACTAGCTCCTAATGGTCTTATATTTATGGATGCATACCAAAATAGTATAGATGGCTCAATTAACACGGTTACTTTTCCTGACGGTATTAATGGAGAGCATTTAGCAAAACAAAGAACGCTTTATCAGTCCTCTTATCTGACATATACTGGATTTGACCAACATATTATCACAACTGGTTATCGATTACTAAAAGAAGAGACAATAGATATGTTTTCCAAATTATCGAGCTGGACAACAGGAGATTTAGCACTTGTTGATTATACAGATACCTTCCCATTTTTCAACAAAAATGCAAAACGAAATGTTCAGATATTCTCTTTGCAAGACCAATTTAGATATAGCGATAACTTAAACTTCATATATGGTTTTAATTACGAAAAAACATCTTATAAAGATGCTGGACTTGAGCCTAGAATATCAATGGTATATCAACAAGACTTAAAAAATATATTTAAAGCAAGCTACTCGCGTGCACATAGAAATCCTTCATGGCAAGAAATGTTTACAAAAAACAATAATGCTAGACAAGGTAGCACGGATTTAGAGCCTGAAAAAGTAGATGCTTTTGAACTTGCATATATTAAAAAGTTTTCTAGTGACACATATTTACAAAGTAATATTTTTTATCTAATAAATAAAAATCAAATATATAATTCAGCCGACAACCCTATATATAGAAATGTTTTAGACACTGATATATACGGATTAGAATTTGAGTACTCTGGACATATCACTGCAGTCGATAAATTATATTTAAACTATTCTTATGTAACAGGTAACTCAAAAATAAAAGATACAGGAGTTAATACACACCTAACTAATGTGGCACACCATCTAGCTAAAGGATACTATATTTATAATATAAATAATGTCTTATCCCTTAGTGGTATCATAAAATATGTAAGTGCAAAAAGTAGAATTTCAGGAGATAACCGTGCAAAAACCCCTGCATATACTACTTTAGATACTACACTAAACTATAAAAATCACAAATATAACTACAACATCACAGTTGGTATAAAAAATATTTTTGATGCTAATGTAATTTATCCATCTGCCCCAAATACTTACATAGAAGATTATGCCCAAGAAGGTAGAACATTTTTTATAACTTTAAGGAAGGAGTTTTAAATGAAAAAAATACTTTTTCTTTACCTCACTATTATTAATATAGCTTTTGGATATAACTATGATAATGTAGTGCTAAAAGCACAAGCTTCTATTTTCCCTAAAATTATCCTTTTAGATAAGAAGATAGAAGATAAACTTATTGATGGAAAAATAGTTTATACTATCGTCTATGATAAGACAGACTACTTTACTGCTTTATCTATTGAAAAG
>Ga0193959_1001263_pt1 | contig 10127 bp, 10 predicted proteins | sample FB_2_MG_FD_140333 | JGI IMG/M metagenome (GOLD analysis project Ga0193959, IMG submission 140333) | Microbial mat bacterial communities from the Broadkill River, Lewes, Delaware, United States - FB_2_MG | ecosystem: Environmental > Aquatic > Freshwater > River > Microbial mats | place: USA...
CAAGAAACTAGATGTTGCAGCGAATGATGATTGGACTATTGATGAAGTTGTAAATGTAAATATGGTTACAACAGCTATTAATAGTTTACCTGAAAAGTATAAAGTTGTATTAAGCTTGTACTTATTAGAAGGGTACGATCATCAGGAAATAGCGCAAGTATTAAGCATAAGTGAGGTTGCTTCAAGATCTCAATTAATGCGTGGTAAAAACAAATTAAAAATTCAATTAAAAGAGTTTAGTTATGCCTAAAGATTTAAGAGAAATATTACAAAATAAACCAATAGATATTGGAGGTCTTTCAAAAAATCATAGAAATAATTTTGAAGCTAAACTGCAAAAGGAATTACATAGTAAAAAAACTAATAACTATCAATTTTTAAAAATTGCAGCTTCATTTGTAGTACTAATTGGGTTAGGTTCATCATTGTTTTATTTTTCAAATAACACTGCAGCACCTCCAGTTCAAACAGCAAAAATTGAAAATCTAGGGAGTATTTCTCCTGAGTTAAAGAAAATTGAAAATTATTATTTGGTAAGTATTCAAACTGAAATTTCAGATCTTAAAAAAACACCTGAAAACGAAGAGCTTTTAGATGGTTATTTAGAAAAAATTGGAGAATTAACTTCAGATTATAAAAAGCTGACAGAAGAATTGAATACAGAAGGTTTAAACGAAAAAACTATTAATGCGCTTATTAATAATTTGCAATTAAGATTGAAATTATTATACCAACTTAAGGAACAATTAAACGAATTAAAAAACATTAATTTAAAAAATAATGAAAACACTCAAGTATAAAATATTTAGCTTAATAGTACTTTTTATTACTATAAGTGTTCAAGCTCAAAAGTTTGATAAAAAGATTACTGAAAAATTCAAAGTAAATTCAGACGTAACTATAGCTATCAATGCTACACATACAGATATTGATGTAGAAACTTGGAATAAAAATGAAGTTTCAATAGAAGCATTTATTGAAGTAGAAGGTGCAGAGAAAGATGAAGCTAAAAAAATTATTGAACAATGGAAATTTGAAGCCTTAGGAAACAAAAATAAAGTTAAGGTAAGTTCTAGCTCAGGAAACATGTTTTTTGAATTTAATGGAGATTTCAATTTCGATTTTCCTGAAATTGACTTTGTAATTCCAGAAATACCAGAAATGAACTTTGTAATGCCAGAAATTGATTCTCTTGAATTTATAATACCTATGATTGAATTTCCTGAAATGGAAATAGAAATAGAAGAGTTCGATTACGAGAAGTATAAGAAAGACACACTGTATTTAAAAAAATATAAAACCAAAATTGCAGGACAAGTTGAAAAATTTAAAAATAGCGATTGGAAGAAAAAAATGGATTCCTTTAGAAATTCAGATGAGTTTAAAAGAAATATTGAACAATTGAAGAGTGCAGGTAAGAGAGTTGAACTTGAAATGAAGGCTTTAAGAAACTCTAAAGAGTTTAAAAAAAGTATGGAAGAAGCAAAAAAAGCCACCGAAGAAGCTACAAAGCATGTTTTAGAAAACAAAAAATTAATTGAGCAACAAACTAAATATGCAAAACAAGCAGCTAAAGAAGCAATGAAAATGGTTGCTAAGATGAAGGAAGATGGTAAAATTAATAGAGGTGAGAGCGTGTATTTTAATAATAGCAGTAGTAAAAATTCTAACGTAAAAATTAAAAAATATATTAAAATTAAAGTGCCTAAAAATGCGACTTTCGACTTAAATGTTAGACATGGAAAAATGAATATTCCAGAATCTAATAATAAAATGTCAGTAAATATGGAGTATGGTAATTTTACAGGTGGTGAAATTAATGGTGAAGAAAATAGTTTAATATTTTTAAACACACCTGTTAGTATTACTACATTAAATTCTTGCTTAATTTCTTTAAAAAATGTTCCGAATGCTACGTTTGGAACATTTTCAAACAACAATTTATTAACAAATTCATCAAATGTATTTATTAATGAAGTAGGCGAGGACGTTTCAATGAATCAGAAATTTGGAAATATTGAAGTTAAGAATGTTATATCTGAATTTAAAAATTTAAGCCTAATGTTAGATTATGCAAAATTTACAATTCCTTTAGATAAATTAACAGCAAATTATGTGTTAAACACAAAAAAAAGTAGGATAAAAACAATTTCTAAAAATACTGATTTTTTAAAAAATACTTTTTTTAAAATGCTTAATAAAAACGAAACAAGTATAAATGGTAATTTTAGTTCAAATACAAAAACTGAAAATTTAATTGATTTAGTTGCTAATTTTAGCACCATTACTATTAAATAATAATTACTTGCTGTGAAATTGTTTTATTATTTATCATTAAGTGTTTTTTCAATGTTTTTGTTTTCATTTAAAACTTTGGTGTTGCAAAATTCGGACAATTTTTGTTCTAAAAAATCAGATACAATTATCATTCATAAAGTTGATTCAACTTCAATAAAAAACTTCGTCCTAAATGGAATTGTAGAGCATCAAACAGATGAAATGATTTCTTTCAAAAAGAAATATGGTGTGGGCTTCAACTATAAAAATTGTGTTGTAAATCCTATATCCTATAAAAACATTTCCCAAAACAACCAAAAAGTGGCTAAATTTTTATCTAAAAAATTTGGTAATTCTTGGTTAAATGAACTTCCTGTTTTACCTTTTGGTATTAAAAAATAGAAAATTTTTTCATTAAGTATTTGTTGTTATCTTTACACACTCAAATTCAAGAAATACCTAATGGAACTATACAAGTCAAATAAGCTAAAAATATACAATTCTTTAAGTAAAACTAAAGAAAATTTTAAACCTATAATAGAAGGTAAAGTTGGAATGTATGTTTGCGGACCCACTGTTTATAGCAATGTGCATTTAGGAAATGTTAGAACCTTTATGTCTTTTGATATGATTTTCCGTTATTTAAAACATTTAGGTTACAAAGTGCGTTACGTTCGCAATATTACAGATGCAGGTCATTTAGAAAACGATGCAGATGCAGGAGAAGATCGTATAGCTAAAAAAGCACGATTAGAAGAAATTGAACCAATGGAAGTTGTGCAACGCTACACCGTAGATTTTCACGAAACACTACAAACTATTAACAATTTACCTCCAAGTATTGAACCAACTGCTACAGGTCATATTGTAGAACAAATTGAAATAATTAAAGACATTTTAGCCAAAGGTTTAGCATATGAAATTAATGGTTCTGTATATTTTGATGTGTTAAAATATAATGAAACAGAACATTACGGAATTCTTTCAGGTAGAAATATTGAAGATTCTATTCATAATACAAGAACTTTAGATGGGCAATCTGAAAAGAAAAATCCGCAAGATTTTGCACTCTGGAAAAAAGCAGACGAGCGTCATATTATGCGTTGGCCTTCACCTTGGAGCGATGGTTTTCCTGGCTGGCATTTAGAATGTTCTGCAATGAGTACTAAATATTTAGGCGAAACTTTTGATATTCACGGTGGTGGAATGGATTTAAAATTTCCACATCATGAATGTGAAATAGCACAATCTAAAACTAATAATGGTGTTAATCCAGTAAATTATTGGATGCACGCAAATATGTTGATTTTAAACGGTCAGAAAATGGCGAAATCAACTGGTAACTATATTTTGCCAAATGAAATATTTACAGGTGATAACAAGATTTTAAGTAAAGCATTTTCACCAAGTGCTACTCGTTTTTTTATGCTTCAAGCTAATTATAGAAGTATTTTAGATTTTACAAGTACAGGTTTGGAAGCTTCAGAAAAAGGCTATATTAAATTAATGGAAGCTGTAAGTAATATAGATAAAATTGAAGTTAGTAAGGAATCTTCAATTGATATTAAAGCGTGGAAACAAAAATGTTACGATGCAATGAATGATGATTTTAACACACCAGTTTTAATTGCCAATTTATTTGATGCTGTAAAATTTGTAAACCTTTTAAAAGAAAAGAAAGCAACAATTTCTTCAGAAGATTTAAAAGATTTTAAAGCAACAATTAATGCATTTGTTTTTGATGTTTTAGGCTTAAAAAATGAATTAAAAGAAGATAGTTCAGATAAATTATCTGGTGTTGTTGCAATGCTAATTGAAATGCGAAAAGATGCACGTGACAATAAAGATTGGGCATTGTCCGATAAGATTAGAGATGAACTGGCAGCATTAGGAATTCAACTTAAAGATGGAAAAGAAGGAACTACGTTTTCAATAAATTAATTTGAAAAGTGTTACAAAAATATTAGCAATACCTTTTATTTGGTTGGTACGTTTTTATCAAGCAGCGATTTCGCCTTACACGCCATCAGCTTGCAGATATTCGCCAACTTGCTCAAGTTATACATTAGAAGCATTAAAAGTACACGGAATTTTTAAAGGTGGTTGGTTAGCTTTAAAACGTATTGGTAGTTGTCATCCTTGGGGAGGTAAAGGTTATGATCCCGTTCCTGAAAAACAACCAAAAAAAGAAACAACAACAAAAAACAATTAAATTTTTATACATTTAACAAATGATATTACTTCAAATAGATTGGAATCCTGCAGCAGAAATTTTTAAAATTGGTTCGTTCGCAGTGCGTTATTACAGTTTAATGTTTGTTTTTGCTTTTATGCTTGGACTGTATTTAATGAAAAAAATATTTATTAATGATAAAATTCCAATTGAAAAATTAGATTCACTTTTTATATATATGGTTGTTGCCATTTTATTAGGAGCTAGATTAGGGCATTTTTTATTTTATGATCCAGAGTTTTTAATAAAAAAGCCGTTAGAAGTTATTTTGCCATTTCAGTTTTCGCCAACATTTAAATTTACAGGTTTTGCAGGTTTAGCAAGTCATGGTGCTGCAATTGGAGCAATAATAGCTATGTATTTATACAGTAAAAAAATACTTAAAAAGCCAATCTTATATATTTTAGATAGAATTGTGGTTCCTGCATCTTTAGGAGCTATGTTTGTGAGATTAGGAAATTTAATGAATTCTGAAATTATTGGTAAGCCAACAAATAGTGATTATGGATTTATTTTTAAAAGGTTAGGAGAAGATTTTCCGCGTCATCCGGCACAGTTATACGAGGCAATTAGTTATTTAGTAATTTTTATAATTTTATATTTTGTTTATTGGAAAACTGATAAAAAAGAAAAGTCTGGATATTTATTTGGGTTGTTTTTTGTACTACTTTGGACAGTTCGGTTTTTTGTTGAATTCTTTAAAGAGGCCCAAGTTGAAGGTAGAGAAGATTGGGTTTTAGGTTTAAATACAGGACAAGTTTTAAGTATTCCTCTAATACTAATTGGTTTGTATTTTATGTTTAAAAAATCAAATTCGAAATAAGATTACTTAGTATAATATAAGACATTATAAAAAAACCGTCATTTTAAATTTGTTTAAAATGACGGTTTTTAATTTATTTCCTTAAAAATTCTAACTTTTCTTTTTAACTGAACCAGATCCAGCAGATTTAGATTTTACAATTTCAGGATTTCCTGTATATAAAACATCTCCAGAGCCAGCAATTTTAGAGTGAAGCTCGTTTAATGCATTAATTTTAACGTCGCCAGAACCTGCAATATGAATTGTTGTCTTGTTTGCTTTTAGATTGTAGCCATTTAAATTTCCAGAACCTGCAATGCTACATTTAAATGTATTGGCATTTCCATTTATTATTATGTTTCCAGAGCCTGCAATATTTGTATCTAAATTTTCAGCAGATACTTTTAAATTCATATTTCCAGAACCAGCTAAACTTAACTTTAATTCGTTAGATTTTATAATTTCATCTGTAAAAATACTACCAGAACCAGCAAGAGAAACTCTTTCAATTTCATTAAAAGGAATTGTTATTTCCACTTGTTTCTTAGGTTTAATTTGAAATCCTTTTTTAACTTTTATAGATAAATTTCCATTTTTTACAATAGTTTCTATATATTCTAAAAGATTATCATCAGCTTTTATGGTAATTAAACCTTCTTTTCCTTTTACCAATGTTACTTCAAAATTACCTCCAATACCAATTTCATTATAGTTAGAAACGGTTCTTTTTATAATTGTAATGTCACCATTTCCTTTAATTTTCTTTTGAAAAAATTGTGCATTAATTGTTGTGCTAATAAAGAATAATATTAGAAAAAATGGTATTATTTTTAGTGTTAATGTCTTTGGATTATTTATGTTAGAATAATTCATAGTTGAAATTTTAATTAGTGAATGTGATTGATCCGTAACTTGATTTTATAGTAATATTACTTGTTGTATTTGCTGAATTATAATAGCCTTCGTAATATTTAGAGGTTGTTTTTACAATTTCTTTGTTAATAGTAAAACCATTACCATATTTTAAATTACCATAATTTAAAGTAGCGTTTAGTGTGAAATCAGAATCAGGATTGACACCAATTTTAGTATTTGTATAAGATGATTTTACAGTTATATTTTTAAAATCATTTCCTAATTCTTCAATCTTTAGCGAACCATAATCCATATCAAAATCGCCTCTTCCTCTCAATTTTTTAACAGTTGTATGCATATAATCGCTATTTCCAGAAACATTGCCAGAATCACCAATTTTTAAACTTCCATAATCACAATCATATTCTAAAACAGCAACCATTTCAAATGATAAGTGTGAATAATCCGCATTTAAATTAATTCTGTTAGATCTTTCTATATGAAGTGTAGAATAATCTGCATTAATAGTTCCACCTTGCATAAGATCTACGGTAGATTTGTTGGTGTAATCAATATTAATTGAATTGTTTGTATTCAATAATTCTCCTATAGTAATTTTACCATAATCGCAATTTATTTTAGAACTTCCTTCAAGTTTATCAAGTGTAATACTGCCATAATCATTTATTAAATTAACGTTGTTAGTAACAGGCATTTGAATTAAATAATTAATTTCTATACTTACATTATTCTTTTTTCCCCATAAACTCCAAGAACTTGAAGTTTTTTCAATAATGGTTTTTGCAGAAACATTATTTGCATTTCCATTAAAGTCAACATCAATTTGTTCTAAACGTTTTTTTACTTTTTCCTCGTCATTACCATTTGTAGTTATACTAACTTGAATTACAATTCGATCTTCATTCCAAGTGGCGATACCAATATTTCCGTATTTATTAGATATATTTAATGTGGCATTTTTATTTACAGTATATTCTTTTTTAAGCACCTTATTTTTAGTGTATTTCCCTTGCTTTCCTGTGGCAGAAATTGTTAGTGGAATTAAAAATAATATGAGTAATATTTTATACATAGTTTTCATTTTCTTGTGTTTTTAATTGTTTTACTTCTTCTATTTGAATTAATACACTTTGCAAAATATCTATACGTTGTTGAAAATTTGAAATCATCGCATAAATAATTCGCTTATCTTCCATACTTTCTTTGAGCTCTAAAGTAAGCAGGCTGTATTCGTTTTCTAGTATTTTTAATTGTTCTAAAGCATCGTTAATTAGTTGTTCAGTGTTGCTATTTCGTTCATTCTCTATAAGTGAAAGTTCTTTTTTTATAGTGGTTACAAAATAACTTTGCGTTTCTGCCATTTCGGTTGAAACATTTGCTAATTCCATACCTTTATTTGAAAATGAAGCACCTAACCATACTCCAAATAGTAATACAACAGATGCAGCAACTGCTATAAGGGAATAGAATTTAAAATTAACTTTTGGTTTTGTAGCTTTTGTTTGATTTAATTTAGCTTCAAACCTGTTAAAATGACCAATATTTGGCTCTTCAATATCAAATTTACCCTCTAAATTTTTAAATATGTTATCTAAATTGTCTTTCATTTTTGTAAGATAAAAGTTGTCTTAGTTTGTTTTTTGCTCTTGAAATTGTTGTTCTGCTATTTTCATAAGATATATGCATAATTTCACCAACTTCTTCATAATCATAGCCTTCAATTAAATGAAGTGTTAATGCAACTTTATAGTTGTTTTTTAATTCGTTTAATTTTGTTAAAATCTCCTTTGCATTTACGCCACTATAATCTTGTGGTTCTTCATCAATATCTTTAATAATAACTTTATCAATTTGCACAGTGTTAAACTTATTATTTTTCTTTAAAGCTGTAATACTATTGTTTATTACTATTTTTTTTAACCAAGCTCCAAAAGTTACAGTTTCACTAAACGTATGTAATTTTGTAAAAGCTGCTAAAAATGATTCCTGTATGATATCTTCAGCTTCAAAACTATCATTCACAATTCTTAAAGCAGCATTGTACATGGCTTTATAATATTGTTTATAGATGGTAAATTGGGCAGCTTTATCTCCTTTTTTACAGCGTTCTATAAGTTTATTAGTATGTTGATCTACTGGCTTCAAAAATCTGATTTCTATTAAAAAGACATTAATAAATTTAAACTGTTACAGTTTTACATAAATTTACTAAAAAAATTAAGTAAAGAGGTTGCTTATTTGGCATAACTATTGAAATTTATTAGTAAACAACTATGTGGTTGTTTATTTAATAAATTGATAATCAGAATTTTAAAATATTTTTGTTTGTTTGGTTTTAGTTTTTCTAAAATTTTAAATGACAAAATGACCCAAAATAAACTATGAGTAATTCAAAATTTTTAAACTTAGACAATATGTCACTTCAGCATATTTTAGATGAAGATGCTGATTTAATACCTTTAATGACTCCAGAAGATGAAGAAGAAATAAATAAGGAAGATGTACCAGATATACTTCCAATATTACCATTACGTAATACTGTTTTGTTTCCAGGAGTTGTAATTCCTATTACCGCTGGTAGAGATAAATCTATTCAGCTTATAAAAGAGGCGAATAAAGGAAATAAAATTATTGGAGTTGTTGCACAAAAAAACGAATCTGTTGAAGATCCAACAATTAATGATGTTCATAGAGTTGGAACAGTAGCTCGTATTTTACGCATGTTAAAAATGCCTGATGGAAATACAACGGTTATTATTCAAGGAAAAAAACCTTTCGAAATTGATAGTTTTGTTCAAGAAGAGCCTTATTTACAGGCTATAACAAAACCAAGAAAAGAAGATAGATCTCAAGAGCGTGAGCCAGAATTTGATGCAATTATAGACTCCATTAAAGAAATGGCGATTCGTATTATTAAAGAGAATCCAAATCTACCTTCTGAGGCTTCATTTGCTATTAAAAATATAGAAAGTAAGCCGTTTTTAATCAATTTTGTTTCTTCTAATATGAATTTAAATGTTTCAGAAAAGCAAGAACTTTTAGAAACAGAAAATTTAAAAGATAGAGCATTATTGACTTTAAAAAAGATGGATGAGGAACTGCAACGTTTAGAGTTGCGAAATGTAATTCAGTCCAAAACACGTTCTGATATGGATCAGCAGCAACGTGAATATTATTTGCATCAGCAATTAAAAACCATTCAAGAAGAATTGGGAGGTGTCTCTTATGATGAAGAGTTGGATGAAATGCGTCAAAAAGCAAAAACTAAAAAATGGAGCAAAGAAGTTAAAGAAACTTTTGATAAGGAATTAGGACGTTTACAGCGTATGAATCCTCAGGTTGCTGAATATTCAGTACAACGTAATTATTTAGATTTATTACTAGATTTACCTTGGAATGAATACACTAAAGATAAGTTTGATTTAAAACGCGCTCAAAAAATATTAGATCGTGATCACTTTGGTTTAGAAAAAGTGAAAGAACGTATTATTGAACATTTGGCTGTTTTAAAGCTAAAAGGTGATATGAAATCTCCAATTATATGTTTATATGGACCTCCAGGTGTTGGAAAAACTTCTTTAGGAAAATCTATTGCAGAATCTTTAGGAAGAAAATATGTGAGAATGTCTTTAGGTGGTGTAAGAGATGAAGCTGAAATTAGAGGACATAGAAAAACATACATTGGTGCAATGCCAGGAAGAATTATTAAAGATCTAAAAAAAGCAGGAACTTCAAATCCAGTTTTTGTTTTAGATGAAATTGATAAATTGGCATCTTCAAGCCATAACGGAGATCCATCTTCTGCGATGTTGGAAGTACTTGATCCTGAGCAAAATACTGCTTTTCATGATAATTATTTAGAGATGGACTACGACCTTTCTAAAGTGTTATTTGTAGCTACAGCTAACAGTTTATCAACAATTCCGTGGGCGTTACGTG
>Ga0193959_1001267_pt1 | contig 10100 bp, 9 predicted proteins | sample FB_2_MG_FD_140333 | JGI IMG/M metagenome (GOLD analysis project Ga0193959, IMG submission 140333) | Microbial mat bacterial communities from the Broadkill River, Lewes, Delaware, United States - FB_2_MG | ecosystem: Environmental > Aquatic > Freshwater > River > Microbial mats | place: USA...
ACACCAATTAATCTAGCTTTTTGAGAAAGATATCTATCACCGATAAATTGAGGAACTGTATGAGTACCGTGTTTTCTTAAGTATGGAGCTAACATAGTAGCAAGTAGTACAAAACCACCAGTCCATCCAAGTAAGAATACTGATCCACCGTAACCGTAAAAAGAGATAAGACCAGCCATAGAGATAAATGACGCCGCACTCATCCAGTCAGCTGCTGTAGCCATACCATTACCAATTGGTCCTATTCCACCACCAGCAACATAAAATTCTTTTGTAGACTTTGCTCTTGTTACATAAGCAATACCCATATAAATGGCAAATGTTATACCAACGAAGGTTATCGTAAGTGCTTGTAATTCCATCTATTAATCCTTTCTAACTTTGTTAAATTCTTCATCTAAGCTATTAATCTGTGCTGAGTACCAGAAAATTAACGCTACAAATATATAAATTGCCCCTTGTTGTGCAAACCAGAAACCTAATTTATATCCTCCTAGTTGAATTGTATTTAATACATCAACTAATAATAATCCACATAAATATGAAACTATAAACCATATTATTAATGTTTTAATAATAAGTTTAATATTGGTATTCCAATATTCTTCTTTTGTCATGAAAAACTCCTTTTTATATAATCATACCTTGGTATAAGTAAATTATATGGGTGGAAAATAGCATTTGTGTAGCATTAGATACTATTACCTAATTTAAATAACTAAGTTATAACAATATTTACTTTTCGTAACATATAGATAAAAGAGATGAATAACTTTATTACTTTTCGTAACAAATTTGCAAAAAAAGTAATAAAGGTATTTTTTAAGGATATTTTTAGGTAAAAATGATTAGCTATTTTAATGTTTTATATTTTTAATATTTATTATCTTGGTATTATTGAGTTTAATATACATAAGAGCAGTCATTATGGCATCATTAGTGGCATCATGTGCTTTCATAAATGGAAGATCAAGATTATTCATAATAGTTTTAAATTTTAAATCAATATCAATACTATGATATTTTGATACTTTATCATAATAGATTGAGGAAACTTCATTTGCTTGATTAGGTAATTTGATTCCAATTTTAGGTTTGATATATTTATTTACCATAGCAATATCAAATGATAGATAATAACCAACCAATGGTCGGTTACCAACAAAATCCAAAAACTCTTCGATAACATTATCTATATCTTCTGCATTGATTAAATCAACTTCTCTAATATGATGTATCTTTATAGCATCAGATACCATAGCAGCATTTTTAGGTTTTACAAATTTTTCAAACTTATTTTGAAGATCAATGTTATTGCCTTTAATCTTAACTGCTCCAATTGAGATTATATCATCAATCTTTGGATTAAGTCCCGTTGTTTCACAATCAAAACAAACTAATTCATCACCTTCATATTTATCAAAAAGATATTCGTATTTTGAATCAGTTAATTTTTTCTTATTAAAATATTGTTTGATATTATTTAGCATTTTAATTCAACCTATCAAGATCAAAATGATATGTAATAAACTTTTTTAACTTATTGACAATTTTAAAACTATCTTTGAGTAGATCCTTTTCTAGCATATTTAACTTATCTGGGTTGATATAGTTATCTACCTTTTGAAGAGAATCAATTTTTTCAAGTCTAAACTTTAATCTTAAATATAAAAGAAAAGTAAGACTCTCAATAAGTTCCCCTGCGAACTCTCTATCTATCACACCAATGTCATTTAAGTCTTTTATTCTATCTACTGTATTCGTCTTATTAACAGATTTTTCTAAAGAGAGTGCTCTAATTCCATGAACAATTGGGAATATTCCACCCTTTTTAATATCTAATTCATCTTTATGCTTACTTTTATCAACAACAAAGTTAGAAAACATACCAAGAGGAGTTGCGAAATTTAATACAGGTTTAGCAAAGAATGTGAAAAATACTTTTGAACTACTTGCTGTTTTAGATAGATGTTCTTTTAATCGTATAAGCAAGTATTTATCACCAGCAACACATAAAGCATCATAAAAAATTGCCAAATTAATTAGGTCTTCTTCTCTTGTTGATTCAATCCAATTACAAAGTGTCTTTTCAAACTCTGCTGTAGTTTTTCTCCAAAAAGGATTAGAAACCATAATATTTCCATCACATCTTGGATATCCCATATCTACAAGATGTTCTGTAAAATCATAAGAAAACTTTTCAATTTCAGCTTTTGGAACAGTACAATTATCAGATATGATGAGAGCATTATCTTGATCAGTTCTTAAAATTTGTTCCCCTCTACCTTCACTTCCCATAATAATAAGTGCAGCTTGTTTTTTTAACTCTTCTGGAGCTAAGAGGTCATATAGTTTTGCAAAAAGTTTATCATTTAATTGTGAAATCACTTTTGAGATATATCTTACTTTTACACCTTTAGCATAAAATGTTCGTATAACATTTACAAATTTTTCACTAGCAGCTTTTAACTCTTCAACAGTTGTAGTGTTATCAACTTCCATCATAACAGAATAAGTATGAGATGCAAAAAAACTTGTAAGTGAAATAAGATCAAGTACTCCTACTATGTTATCACCTTCAACGGCAATTAATCTCTTTATCCCATATTTAGTCATTTTGATTTGTGCATTAAATAAAAAGTCATTTGCATCCACTGTTTTGATACCAAATGTTGCTAATTTAGAGATTGGCTCATCAAAACTCATACGATTTAAAACAATCTTTTCCCTAAAATCTGTATCTGTTACTATCCCTAACTCATCTTTGCCTTGAACTAATAAGGAAGAACCTCTATTATCTTTTAAAGTATTAACAGCATCAAAAATTGTTGTATTTGCATCTAGAATTAATGGTTTTTGCAAATAGGCGTCTTTTACTCTAGCAATCATAAAGTTTACAAGCTCTTTACTTTGTTCATGTTCCATTGAACTATTGAGTTTTTTTGAGATTGATTGGAAAAAAAAGCTTTCAAGAGTCTCATTTTTATACATTATAGTTAAAAAAACTTCCCTTGGAAGTGTATAACAAATTACCTCTTCAATAACAACAAAGTCATGTTTAATATTATTTTCAACTAATGACTTTGGATCAAAATATTGATTTTGCTCATAGACTGAGACTGTCTCATCTTGATGTATCTCTTGGACTACACCTTTGATGATAAAATATAGATATTCTGGCTTCTCACCGCTTTTGAGGATTGTTTCACCTTTTGTTAAATAAATTATATCAAGTGATTCACAAAGCTCCTCTAAATTGTTCTCATTTAATCTGTTAAATGGTGTAATAGCACCTATAAATCCTTTTTGTTCTGACATACTCATAAACTACCCCTCTATACTTGATAAACTATAATTGCATAATTAGTCGAAAGATGATGCATTTCTAATATAAATATTTTTTTAAATAAGTAAAGTATAACAAATTTTTAATAAAATCGAATTTTATGTGCCATTTTTTGTTATATATTTATTATATGTTACAATTTATTACATAAGAAATTAATAATTATTGTAAAAATATTTTTTATAATGTTCTTCTCTAACACCCTATATTTAAGGCTTTATAAAGCATTTTTTAAGTTATAATAAAGTTAATAATCATAAAAAAAAATTATAATGTATCATAAAGTTACAAAGGTATATTTATTATTACATAATGATGAGAAAGTTTCATAATGCTACGATAATGCTATTTTTAACTCCTACAATTTGCATGAATTAAAAAAAGGAGAAATTATGGATAAAACATTAGTAAAAAAAATTCAGTCAAACCCGAATTATATTGAACTTGTTCAAAAAAGAAGTAGTTTTGCATTAAAACTATCTCTATTCGTATTAGCTATGTTCTATAGCTTTATATTAACTATTGCTTTTAACAAAGAGATACTTGGTACTAAATTAGACGATGCAGGTGTTATGACTTGGGCATTCCCAGTTGCAGCAATCATTATTGTTATTAGTTTTATTACTACACTTATATATGTAAGCAGAGCAAATGGTGAGTTTGAAGATTTAACAGATGCAATTAGAGAAGATGTAAAGGATGATCTATGAGATTATTAGCGTTATTAGGATTATCAGCAGTTGCATTGTTAGCAGCAGGTGATAGCTTAGGTTTAGAAGCAAGTAGAAAAGAATTAAACATCCCTGCGATTGTTATGTTCTTTATTTTTGTTGGTGCAACATTAGGTGTTACTTATTGGGCTGCACAAAAAACAAAAACTGCAAGTGATTTCTATACTGCAGGTGGAGGGATTACAGGATTCCAAAATGGTATGGCGATTGCTGGAGATTATATGTCTGCTGCATCTTTCCTTGGTCTTTCTGGTCTTGTTTATTTACAAGGTTATGATGGTCTTGTATACGCTGTTGGATTTTTAGTTGGTTGGCCAGTTATTTTATTCTTAATGGCTGAAAAATTAAGAAACTTAGGTAAATTTACATTTGCTGATATCGCTGCTTTTAGACTTGCACAAAAAGAGATTAGAACTCTTGCTGCTTTAGGTTCTATTTCAGTTGTTGCTTTATATTTAATTGCTCAAATGGTTGGATCTGGTAAACTTATCCAAGTACTATTTGGTCTTCCATATGAATACGCTGTTATCTTAGTTGGTATTATGATGATTATTTATGTTACTTTTGGTGGTATGCTTGCAACTACATGGGTACAAATTATCAAAGCTGTTTTATTATTATCTGGTGTTACATTTATGGCATTCATGATTTTACAACCATTTGGTTTTTCTTTTGAAGCATTAGCTGCAAAAGCTGTTGATACTCACGCTTGGGGACAAGATATTATGGCTCCATCTGATAAAGGTAAAATTAAAGATCCTATTTCTGCTATCTCTTTAGGTTTAGCATTAATGCTAGGTACTGCAGGTCTTCCACATGTACTTATGAGATTTTTTACTGTTGGAAATGCTAAAGAAGCTAGAAAATCAGTTGTATACGCTACTGCATTTATCGGTTACTTCTATTTAGTTATTGCTGTTGTTGGTTTAGGTGCTATTGTTTACTTAACTCCAGAAGTATCTCCAGAGTTTTTTGTAGATGGTAAATTATTTGGTGGTGGAAACATGGCTGCGATTCATTTATCTAAAGTTGTTGGTGGTGATATATTCCTTGGATTTATCTCAGCGGTTGCATTTGCTACAATTTTAGCTGTTGTTTCTGGTCTTACACTTGCTGGTGCGTCTGCTATCTCTCACGATTTATACGGAATGGTAATTTGTGACGGTAAGCCTGATCAAGAAAAAGAGATGAAAATTTCTAAAATAGCGGTAATTTGTATTGGTGTTATAGGTGTTATCCTTGGTATTCTTTTTGAGAAACAAAATATTGCATTTATGGTTGGTCTTGCTTTTGCTATTGCAGCTTCTGCTAACTTCCCAATTCTTTTCTTATCAATTTACTGGTCTAAATTGACAACAAGAGGTGCATACATTGGTGGTATGTTAGGTTTATTTACAGCGGTAGTATTAGTTATCCTTGGTCCAGTTGTTTGGGTTGGTGTATTACATAATGCTGAAGCAATTTTCCCATACTCTTACCCAGCATTGTTCTCTGTAACAGTTGCGTTTGTTAGTATTTGGTTCTTCTCTATCACTGATAACTCTCAAAGAGGTAAAGATGAAATTGAAGCGTTTGAAGCACAAAGTGTTAGATCGAACACAGGTTTTGGTGCTGATGGTGCATCAGGTCACTAGATTGTTATATCTTAACAGATTTACAAACTAAAATAGAGCCCCTTAATAGGGGCTTTTTTTATATAAAAAAAGGAAGATTTTATGAGTCTTTTAGAAATTAAAAGTTTTATTAGTAGTATTAAACCCTTCGATTGTTTAAAAGGTGGGGAACTAGAAGAAGTATGTAGTCATTTAGACATTGTGTATTTTAAAAATGATATTGAAGTGCTAACGCCGCATAAGCAAGTAGAATATTTATATTTTATTATAAAAGGTGTTGTTCAAGAAAAAGATGAAGATGAAGTTATCTCTGTATATTCAGAAAATGAATTTTTCAATCCCTTGATATTAATTAGAAATGAAATAAAACATACTTATATTACGGTACAAGAAACGATATGTTATATGTTACCTAAAGATATTTTTTTAAAGTATATGTATCAAAATGACGAGATAGAAAGTTACTTTTTTGCTACAATTTCTCAAAAACTTAATAATAGTATTAATAATGAAAAAAGCAAAGAGCTTTTGAGTTTTGCGGTAGCAAAAGTTGAAGATGCATTTATTCAAAAACCTATTTATGTTAATGAAGATGAAACAATTCACAATACAGTAAAAAGGCTTATTAAAAATAAAGTTGAGTCAATGTTAGTTGAGCGTTCAGATGGTGAGGTAGGGATAGTTACAGATTCAGATTTAGTAAAAAAAGCTATGTATAATAGACTTGATTTAGATACTCCGGTATCTAAAATTGCTACATATGGACTAGAATCGATTAACGCTACAGATTTTTTATTTAATGCCCAATTAGTGATGTCTAAGAAAAAGCTCAAAAGATTATTAGTTAAAAAAGATGAGAAAATTTTAGGAACATTAGATATTGTTTCGTTAAATAGCTATTTTGCTTCACATACACACTCAACTAGTAGTTTGATTGATAATGCTGTATCAATAGAAGAACTTCGTGATGCAAGTGAAAGATTTATAAAAACTATACGAACGCTTTATGAAAAAGGAATTAAAGTTAGATATATTTCTAAATTAGTTTCCCAATTAAATGAAAAATTATTCGAAAAATTGTTTGAGTTAACTGCTCCAGAAGAATTAAAAGAAAATTCTAGTTTGATAATAATGGGAAGTGAAGGGCGAAGTGAACAGATATTAAGAACAGATCAAGATAATGCTTTGATATTAAAAGATTCTTGCACAATGGAAAAAAATTCTATTATGGAATACACAAAATCATTCACAGAGTACTTGTCTGATTTTGGATATCCGTTATGTGATGGAAATATAATGGTTTCAAATCCTTTTTGGGTTAAAACTCAAACTGAATTTAAAGATATAATATATGAGTGGATTACTAAGCCTAGTGAAGAAGGATTTATGAACCTTGCAATTTTTTATGATGCAATTAATGTAACAGGAGAAGACAAATTATTAGATGACATTAAAGAGTATGTTTTTCATGTTTGTAATAATACAACAACATTTTATCCTTATTTTGCAAAACCTATTTTATCTTTTGAAACACCTCTTGGATTATTTAGTGATTTTGTTGTTGATAAAAATAAACATAAAGATGAACTTGATATTAAAAAAGGTGGAATTTTTCCTATTGTTCATGGTGTAAGAAGTCTTGCAATCGAAAAACAATTAAAGCAATCAAGTACTTTTGAACGCTTAAAAGAACTTCATTATGAAGGTATTATTGAAGAAGAATTTAAAAATGAATTGATAGAATCTTTTAACTTTTTATTAACACTTAGATTAAGATTTCGTCTTGATAAAATTGATAGACATGAGGAGCTTGATAATTATATTAATCCTTCAAAATTAACAGTTTTAGAAAAAGATTTATTAAAAGATAGTCTAAAAATAGTAAATAAGTTTAAAAAATTTATTACTTATCATTTCAAATTAAGCATGATAAGTTAGGTTAACTATGTTAAATAAAATAAAACAATATTTTAATAAAAAGAATCTAAAAGATGATAAATATAGTTATTTATTTGATGAATATAATGGAGATGAATATGTATGTTTTGATTGTGAGACGACTGGTTTAAATCCAAAAACTGATGAGATAATTTCTATCGGAGCAATTATCATTAAAAATAATAAAATTTTACACAGTAAAAAATTTGAACGGTTTGCTAAAACAGAACAAGCTTTAAGTCCAGAAAGTATTAAGATACATCATATAAGGGAATGTGATATTGAAAATGCTTTAAATATTGATGATGTTATAGAGGAGTTCCTAGAGTTTGTAGGAAATCGTCCTTTAGTAGGATATTTTTTAGAATTTGACTGTGCAATGATTAATAGGTATGTAAAACCAAAATTGGGAATTAAACTACCAAATAAACAATATGAGGTTTCATCAATATATTTTGATCAAGCAATAAAACATAATCCTGGTGCTAACATTGATCTTAGATTTGATATTATTATGGATCGTTTAAATCTACCAAGGCTAGGGAAACATGATGCCATAAATGATGTTATTATGACAGCAATGATTTTTATAAAACTACAAAATACAAAATTTTAAACAAGTATCTTTGAAAGATAGATACTTGTCTTATTTATACTAAAGAGATAATTTTTATATAACAAAATTAAAAATTATAATTTTTTTATTACACTTTGATAATAGTGAGTTGATAAGTAACACAAATTTATTCTCAATAAATTCCAACGAAACCTCTTTTAAAGCCTTTAAAATGGGCTTTTTATTCTCTTTTGTTACCATTATAGTATGATTTATACTTATAATTCTATCCTATAATATAAAGTATAATAAAGTTAGTTTAGGTTATTATCTTGCACTATAGAAATCACATTAAGTGTAAGAAAGGATAGAATATGAGTGACCTAATTGAAGGCTATTTAGGTAAAACAGTTGAGGGGAAGAAAAGTCGAGTGCCTGCGAAGCTTGATTATCTTCAAAGTTTAACAGGTGGTTTTTTAGCATTATTTATGTGGGGACATATGTTATTGGTATCATCGATTTTAATCTCAAAAGATTTTATGTATACAATTACAAAACTTTTAGAGGCTAGTTTCATCTGGGATGGTGGAAATCCAATTCTAGTGACATTGGTTGCTGCTTTTATTTTTGTTATATTTATAACACATGCTGGTTTAGGTATGAGAAAATTACCTGGTAATTTTAAACAATACCAAGTAATGAAAGCACACTCTGTTAATATGAATCATGATGATACAAAACTATGGATGACTCAAGCATTTACTGGTTTTGTTATGTTCTTCTTAGGTTCAGTTCATTTATATATTATTATGACAAATTCAGCAGATATAGGCCCTTATGCATCAGCAGATAGAGTTTGGTCTGAGTGGATGTGGCCTTTATACCTTTTACTTTTATTAGCAGTTGAATTTCATGGTACAATTGGTCTTTATAGACTATGCGTAAAATGGGGATGGTTTGATGGTAAAAATCCAAAAGAAACTAGAAAAACACTTAAAAAAGTTAAATGGGCATTAACTGTATTTTTTATGGTTTTAGGACTTGCTTCTTTATTTGCATATATGAAAATCGGATATGAACATGCACAAGAAGGAAAAGTTGGTGAAAAATATGTACCAACAACTGCAAAAATTATGACATATGAAATATCAAATAAATCTATTGGAGGAATTGCATAATGAAAATTAATTATTGTGATGCACTTGTTATTGGTGGAGGACTTGCTGGTTTAAGAGCAGGTGTTGCTGCACAAAAAAAGGGATTAAATACTGTAGTATTATCATTAGTTCCTGTTAAAAGATCTCATAGTGCTGCTGCTCAAGGTGGTATGCAAGCATCTTTAGGTAACTCTAAGATGTCTGATGGAGATAATGAAGATTTACACTTTGCTGATACTGTAAAAGGTTCTGACTGGGGATGTGACCAAGAAGTTGCAAGAATGTTCGTACATACTGCACCAAAAGCTATTAGAGAATTAGCTGGTTGGGGTGTGCCTTGGACAAGAGTTAGAGAAGGTTCAAGAGAAGCTATCATTAATGCTAAAAAAACTACAATTACTGAAGATTCTGATAGAGCTGGACTTATTATGTCTAGAGATTTTGGTGGTACTAAAAAGTGGAGAACATGTTACACAGCTGATGCGACTGGTCACACAATGTTATTTGGTGTTGCAAATGAAGCACTTAAAAATAAAGTTGATATTCGAGATAGAAAAGAAGCTGTTTCTTTAATCCATGAAAATAACAGATGTTATGGTGCGATTGTAAGAGATTTAATTACAGGAGAACTAGAAGCGTATGTTGCTAAAGGTACATGTATTGCAACTGGTGGATATGGTAGAGTATTTAAACAAACTACAAATGCTGTAATTTGTGAAGGTATTGGTGCTGCTATTGCTTTAGAAACAGGTATCGCTA
>Ga0193959_1001268_pt1 | contig 10099 bp, 8 predicted proteins | sample FB_2_MG_FD_140333 | JGI IMG/M metagenome (GOLD analysis project Ga0193959, IMG submission 140333) | Microbial mat bacterial communities from the Broadkill River, Lewes, Delaware, United States - FB_2_MG | ecosystem: Environmental > Aquatic > Freshwater > River > Microbial mats | place: USA...
GGAGGAATAGCATCTTTTAGTATGCTATAAGTTGCACAGTATTTATACTCACCGATTTTTTTACTCATTTTTGCTTTTACTGGATTTAACTCAATATAGCGAAAAAGTGTAAAGAGATAATTTTCATCTAAAACATACCAAGATTTGTATCTACCTTGCCAAAGATGCCCTACTCTATTGTGTCGTTTATTAAAATAACTTGCATATTGAGAGTTTATCTGACGCATACCATCGGAAAGATTCTCTTTTTTATTTTCTACTAAAATATGATAATGATTGTCCATGAGACAAAAGGAGTGAATGTTGAACTTATACTCTTTTGATACTTGTGAGAGTATCTCTATAAATTTGACTTTATCATACTCATCTTCATAAATATCACTTTTTGCAACACCTCTGTTATAAACATGATGGTAACCACAATTTTCTACTCTCAATCTTCTTGGCATACTATCTCCTTTGTAAAATTATACCAAAAAGTTCATAGTTTAGACCTGACCCCTTTTAGGTTTTTTGTATGCTATTTCCGTGCTATAGTTTTAATGTAAAATTTCATTTGTTAAAAAAAGGTGCTAGTTTAACTGGCTAAGTTAAGCTATTTATTGTTTTTTGATGAACAATTCTAGTTTAATATTGATTAAAAATTAGCTTAATATAGCTTTTTTAATAAAATTAATAAATAAGGAAAATTTATGGCAGTAAGAATTACTGATACTTGTATATCTTGTGGAGCATGTATTGACGAATGTCCAGTGGAGGCTATTGTAGATGATGATGAGAATCCAACAGGTGCTGATATGTATTATGTTTATGAAGACAAATGTGTTGAATGTGTAGGCCATCATGATTCACCTGCATGTATGGAAGCTTGCCCAACAGAAGATTGTATTGTGGTGGTTGCTTCATAAGTCTTTATTATGAAAGCGTATATATTAAGGCAGGATTAACTGCCTTGATTTTAAATAAAGACACAGCATTCAATATTTATCTCATTGATTAAATCTAAAAATTGTACTTCATGGAAAAAGCAACGGAAGTTTCTTGATGTTCTACTTTTAAGGGTCCTATTGTTGTATTTACTCTAATGTCATTACTAGGTGAATATACAATACTACAATCAAGTGAAAATTTCTTAGTTATTTTTGTTCCAGCTCCTATTGTAAAATGTTGCTCGCTTGTAGCTGGGAACATTAAATAATTAAACATATTTAAAGCTGCTCCACTTGGCGATGTACCATCATCAATATCTATAGGATTTTTAGCATAGTTATACCCTATCCCGTACCAAGTACTATTTTTTTCATACTTTGCACCCAAAGCATATACATCTTGATTTTTCCAGCCAAAGTCTCTGTATCCTTTTGCATCTCCCCACATAATTTTTTTATAATCAAAAGAAATATTAAAGTTATTTATATCATAACTGACACCTACACCAATCTCTGCTGGCTGTGCTAAATCATCTGCAAAAGCTGAGGAGAAAATCCCCATAGTGCTAAAAGGTTCAGATGCTACACTCAAAGTTTTTGTGTAAGACATATCTATTGCGGACTTATAAACGAAACCAAGTGTTATATTTTTCATGGCACCATAGCTCATTCCTAATGCAAAACCAAAACCAAAATCTTCCTCTACCCCTTCTCCTACTGAATTATAATCACCCATACCATGCATATCATAAGCAATATCAAGTGAACCATATTGCACAATAGGAGCTATACCAAAACTAAAGTCGTTCGCCTGATAAGCCAAAGTAGGGGCAAATTTCATAAGCATTAAATTTGTTTTTGCATTCATAAGAGAAGATTCACCTCTATAGTCAACACCCATACCAGCAGCACCAAACATACCAACACCAAATGCCCAATTTTCATCCAATTTCATAGAAGAAAAAACCTCAGGCATAATACTCATACGAGTGTTACTTTGCACACTATTGGCTTTGACTTTTGGCATAAATAGTGTTGTTCCAATATCTATCTGTATATTTTTACTTTTTGCTATCATTGCTGGATTTGCTAAAATATTTTCTGAACCAAAATAAGTTGCTATACCAATGCCACCCATTGCTCTTGATTTTGTTCCAAGACCTATTAAATTATCACCATTTGTTGCAAATAAAAGTGAAAAACTTAACAAATATAAAACTAATTTTTTCATTAAATTTCCTCAATAAGTTTACTTATTATATATCAAATATTCTAAAGGAAAATGACCTATTTAGTTTTTTTAAATATTTTACTATAAATTTGAATCCGCCAAAGTAATAGCAAATGCTACTCGTATATTTTTTTCTTTACATCTAAGATGTGCCTCTTTCAAAGTAGCTCCTGTAGTCACTATATCATCGATTAATACTACATCAATATTTTCTTTACATGTAAGGATAAAGTCCCTTTTTTCTTTTTTTCTCACAAGTAACTTTTTCCCACTATATCTAATACGATTTTTTGCTCTAAGTATTTTGTACATTGGTTGTAAATATTCTCTTAATTCTCTAGCTATTACAGCAGAGTGTGAATATCCACTTCTAACATGATCATCAACAGGGATTGAGTAGACATCTTTACATATAAAGGTTTTGATTAGAGGTAAAAGCGCATGTTTTGTAAGCACGGCAAATATCTTTGCTCCGTAGTATGTGTGTTTTGTATGGAGCAAGTTTTTTATATCTTTGTAACTATAGGCTGAATAGACAACTAAGCCATCTTCTAAAACTCTTTTGTTTGGTGTAGGTCGAAGAATAGTAGCTAAGCAATTTTTGCAAAGTGGTTGCCAGCTTATATTTAAACAAAGCTGGCATCTCATTTTACTGTTTCCTAGTCTAATTTCAAAACTGTTAAGAATGCTTCTTGAGGGAGTTGTACCCTTCCTATAGATTTCATTCTTTTTTTACCAGCTTTTTGCTTTTCTAGTAGTTTTCTTTTTCTTGTTATATCACCACCATAACACTTAGCAGTAACATTTTTGCCCATGGATTTTACAGTCTCACGAGCTATTACTTTATTGCCAATACTAGCTTGAATTGCTACTTCGAAAAGTTGTCTTGGAACTATCTCTTTCATAGCTTTTACAAACTCTCTACCTTTACTAGTAGCATTAGTACGAGGAACGATAATAGACAGAGCATCTACTACTTCACCAGCAACAAGGACATCAAGTTTTACCAAATCACCTTCTCTAAAACCGATTTGATCATAATCAAAACTTGCATACCCTTTACTCACTGATTTTAACTTATCATAAAAATCCATAACTATCTCATTCATAGGTAAAGCATACTCTAAAAGAACTCTCTCAGGACTAAGATAGTCCATCTTTTCTTGAATCCCTCTTTTGTTATTTAACAAAGTTATAATATTTCCAAGATATTCTGTAGGTGTAAGTATAGTAGCTCTTACATAAGGCTCTTGGATATTTTCCATCTCATTTACCGGAGGTAGTTGTGCAGGATTTTGAATCTCAATAATGCTACCATCTGTTCTCTCTACTTTATATGTAACAGTCGGAGCAGTTGCTATCAAATCAAGTCCAAATTCTCGCTCTAGTCTCTCTTTTACAACTTCCATATGAAGAAGTCCTAAGAAACCTACACGAAAACCAAATCCAAGAGCAATAGAAGTTTCAGGTTCATAAGAGATACTTGCATCATTTAGTTTTAGTTTATCAAGAGCATCACGTAAATCTTCAAATTTATCTGTTTCTATAGGATAAATTCCTGCAAAAACAAATGATTTTATTTCTTCAAATCCTTCAATTGGATTTTCTGTTTTGTTTTTATTATCTGTTATTGTATCACCAACTTGCACATCACCAATATTTTTGAGTCCAAGAACAACGATTCCAACTTCACCAGTTTTAATTGCTTGAGTTTTTTGAAGCACTAAAGGGTGAGGATACATAAGATTTAAAACTTCATGTTTCTTTTTTGTACCCATGACAAAAATCTCTTGACCTTTAGTGATCTGTCCATCATAAACACGCACAAGTGCCAATGCACCAAGATAATTATCAAACCAGCTATCATAAATAATAGCTTTTGTTGGAGCATTTGTATCCCCAACAGGTGCAGGAATATTTTCTACAATAGAGTCTAATAGTTCTCTCACACCAATACCACTTTTCGCACTCACTTCTAATGCATTTGTACAATCAAGTCCTATTGTATGCTCTATTTCAGCTTTTACCCGATCAGGATCAGCAGCTGGCAAGTCTATTTTGTTTATAACAGGAATTAATTCTAAATCATTATCAAGTGCTATGTATACATTTGCAATTGTTTGAGCTTCGACACCTTGAGATGCATCTACGATCAAAAGTGCTCCATCACTTGAAGCAAGTGAACGAGATACTTCATAAGAAAAATCGACATGACCTGGTGTGTCTATAAGATTGAGGATATAAGGCTGCCCATCTTTTACATAAGTGAGTCTAACACTTTGAGCTTTTATAGTGATACCACGCTCTTTTTCTATATCCATGGTGTCCATCATCTGAGTGCCCATTTCACGCAAACTTACTGCACCACACTCTTGGATCAGTCTATCTGCTAAAGTACTCTTACCATGATCGATATGCGCTATAATTGAAAAGTTTCTAATATATTGTTGCGCCATTAAATAAATAGTCCATTAACACTTTCGTTGTGATATACCCTTCTTATTACTTCTGCAAATATTGGAGCCATGCTTAAAACTTTAATCTTATCACATTTCTGTGTTAAAGGAATAGAATCGGTTACTAAAAGTTCATCCAACTCGCCCTCATTAATTCTATCATATGCAGGCCCACTAAGAACTGGATGTGTACAACATGCCATAACACTTGTTGCACCTTTCGATTTAAGAACTTTTGCTGCTTTAACTATAGTACCAGCAGTATCAATCATATCATCTACTAAGATAACATCTTTGCCTTCAACATCACCAATGATATTCATAACTTCACTCTCATTTGCTTTTTCTCGTCTTTTATCAACAATAACCATATCAATACCAAGTTTTTTTGCAAAATCTCTTGCTCTGGCTACACCACCAATATCTGGACTTGCAATGATAGGATTTTTTAATCCTTTATTTTTAATATAATCATGAAAGATAATAGAACCATATAAGTTATCAACTGGAATATCAAAGAAACCTTGGATTTGACCAGCATGCAAATCTATAGTAACAACTCGATCAATACCTGCTGTTTCCATCATATTTGCAACTAGTTTTGCAGTAATTGGAACTCTTGGTGCTGCTTTTCTATCTTGTCTTGCATATCCAAAATAAGGAACGATTGCAGTAATAGAACTAGCTGAACTACGACGCAATGCATCTGTTAAGATAAGTAATTCCATAAGATTTACATTTGCCGGAGCACAAGTAGGCTGGATGATAAATACATCTTTTCCACGAACGCTTTCACTAATTTGCACACTTATTTCACCATCGCTAAACCGTTTTATAGTCGCTTCTGATAGAGGTAACGAAAGATGTTTAGCCACTTTTTTTGAAAATTCAGGATTAGCTGTTCCTGTAAAGACTTTATAGCCTCTCATGATAAGATTCCTTTGGGAGTAATTAAGCGCATTTTACTAAAAATGCGCTTAAAAATACATTTCATAGATATGTTAACACAACATTAACATTTTTGACTTATAATAATTTAATATTTTATTAAGGAGATTATTTTGCTTAGCTTAAGACGCTTTACTTCACTATTAATCACATTTGCATTTTTAGTGATGACATACACTGGAATTATGTTGTTTATTGTTCCGCAAGGGAAAATTGCATATTGGACAAATTGGGAGTTATTTGGTCTGTCAAAAACACAATATGGAAACTTACATGTAATATTTATGGTGTTATTTTTACTAGGAATGTTTCTTCATTTATACCTCAATTGGGGTCCTCTTATTGCATATTTAAAAAATAAAAAAAGAGAATTTTCCCTTTTAACAAAAGAGTTTATTTTAGCTTTTTCTTTCACTATTATCTTTATATTAGGTACGCTATATGAAGTTGCTCCATTTAAAACTTTTTTAGATTTCGAAGCTAGTATCAAAGAGAGTTGGGTAACTGACAAAACAATTCCACCATATGGACATGCAGAACTTTCAAGCTTAAAAGCACTGTGCAAAAAATCTTATATTGATTTGGATAAGGCTATAATAACATTAGAAAAAAATGGTATAGTTGGGGTAAAAGCTAATAAAAAAGTTGGAGTTATTGCTGCAGAAAATGGAGTTGCACCCAGCGATATCTTCAATATGATAGATATCGAAGAAAACGAACTATTGTAACTAAAATTCTCCCCATATAGGGGAGAATTTTGAATTATTTTGCTTCTAAACTTTCCAATTTTTTTCTTCTTTTTATTTGTATCCATGCTAAGAAAAATATCAATCCGAAAACTGGAATTAGAACTATTTGTTTTGGTAATCTATCTCTTTCTACTCTAACAGATTCAATAATCCAACCACTATCAACTCCGGCTTTTTTAATCGCTTCTACTTGCTTATTATTCCCTGGTAAAATCATTGATACTTCCATAGGTCCGAACATATCATCTAATTGCAATCCTGTAGAATTGACTCTTTCTTTTCCTGTCTCGCCATTAGCAAGAGGTAATCCAAAAGTATAACTTCTTTCTCTTCCCTCTAATGTTTCTCCTGAGACTACAAATTGAAGTCTTTCTCCTGCTTTCATTTTATCAGCGACTTTAAATATCTCTTTTCCAGGAACATTTTCATATGGTGCTTCAATTCTGTCCCATATATATCCTGGTCTAAACATAATAAAAGTTAACGCAAGAAGTAATATAGTCTCAAACCAACGATTTCTCGTAAACCAAAATCCTTGTGTTGCTGCTGCAAATAGTAACATACCTACTATTGCAGTTATTACAACTACTACAAATTCAAAAACATGATCTATTCCTATCATAAGAAGTTGTGTATTAAAAATAAACATAAAAGGAAGTAAAGCTGTTCTTATATCATAAGTAAAGCCTTGTATACCTGTTTTGATAGGATCACCTTTAGATATCGCGGCGGCAGCAAAAGCGGCAAGTCCGACAGGGGGTGTGTCATCTGCTAATATACCAAAGTAAAATACAAACATATGTGCAGCAATCAATGGAATCGCTATACCATTTGCAGCACCTAAGCTAACGATAACTGGTGCCATTAAAGACGAAACAACTATGTAGTTAGCGGTAGTTGGCAGCCCCATACCAAGAATTAAACTAATTATGGCTGTAAAAAGAAGGATTAAAAATATATTGCCTCCTGAAACTGTCTCAACTAAACCTATTATAACTTGTCCAATACCTGTAAGAGTTACAGTTCCGACAATGATACCAGCAACTGCCGTAGCAACACCAATACCAATCATATTTTTTGCCCCGTTTATCAATCCCATTTTAAAATCAACAAAACCTTCTGCTAGACGACCAAAAACTTCATCTTTTTTTCTAAAAAAATCCATCATAGGTTTTTGTGTAATAACTATAACAATCATAAAAACAGAAGCCCAAAATGCTGATAAATCAGGTGATAATCTTTCGACAGTCAGTAACCAAACTAAAACAACAACAGGGAGTAGATAATGCAAACCTGCTTTAACAGTTGGGCCTACTTCTGGAAGTTCAACTATGTCATCGTGACTTAAATCAGGTACTTTTGAAGAGACATATAAAAGACTTACATATGAAACCGTAATAAGAGCCAATATTACTGCAAATGTATTATCACCAGCACTTTGTTTTATAAAATTTACAATAGGCGGTAAAACCCAAATCAAAAATCCTAATACAATAATAACACTTAATATGCCAATAAGCTTTGCTTTAGAATCCATTTTAAATGGACGAGGCATACCTTTCATATTTGCTTTCATAGCTTCTAAGTGAACGATATAAATCAATGCTATATAGGAGATAATTGCCGGTAAGAAAGCATGCTTAATAATTTCTACAAAAGGAATACCAACATATTCTACCATTAAAAAAGCCGCTGCTCCCATAATTGGTGGTGTAAGTTGTCCATTGGTTGATGAGGCTACCTCAATCGCTCCAGCTTTTTCTGAAGAAAATCCAACTTTTTTCATAAGTGGAATTGTAAAAGTACCTGTTGTAACAACATTAGCAATAGATGAGCCAGATATCATTCCTGTCATGGCTGAGCTCACAACAGCTGCTTTTGCAGGTCCTCCACGGAAATGTCCCATAAGAGAAAAAGCTACACGAATAAAATAGTTGCCAGCACCAGCTTGTTCCAAAAGTGCCCCAAAAAGTACAAATAAGAAAACCATACTAGCTGATACACCAATGGCTATACCAAAAGCTCCTTCAGTAGTAATCCACATGTGTGATACTATCTTATTTAAAGACGACCCACCATAATCACCAGCACCAAAATATGCATATGTAAGAGCCAAAGTTGCAACTATCATCAAAGGAGGTCCCAATGATCTTCTTGTTGCTTCAAGTAATAGAACTAAACCAATAACACTTGAAATTAAATCAATTTGATTTGGCACTCCAAGTCTCATTTCAAATAAAGCTGAATCCCAAGTTTGAGAATACACAATATAACCTGTAACTACTACAAGCAAAAGACCCATAATCCAATCTGTAAGAGGAACATAATCTTTAGGTGAAGATTTAAAAGGTAAGTAGCTAAGGTAAGCTAAAAATCCTGAAAACATTAAATGCACTCTTTTTACTACATCTGCATTCATCCATGGTGTAAATTCTAATACAAGTGGGGATGAAACATATAGTTGAAAAAGAGACCATACTAAGGCTAAATAAAGAATAAAGTTGGCTACATATGGATTTGAGGGGCTACGGCCACCTGATTCTACTTCTAGGACCATATCCTGAGCAGATACTTCAGGTGATTCTTCCTTTTTCACAATTACACTCCTTATGAAATAGATTTTTAAATCTCAACACATGAAGTTGTTTAATTGAAACTTAAAAATAGATTTGAGAGAGGGATACCCCTCTCTCTTGTAGTATTATAGCAAAATTTGCTATTTACTTAAGAAGTCCAGCTTCTTTATAATATTTAATCGCACCTCTATGAAGTGGAGCAGATAGACCAGCTTTAATCATTTCTTCTTTAGTAAGATGATTAAATGCAGGATGAAGTTTTTTGAATGCATCAAAGTTTTCAAATACAGATTTAACTAAAGTATAAATAGCTTTTTCAGATACTTTACTTGAAGTAACCAAAGTTGCTCTTACACCAAAAGTTGTAGCATCTTTATCGTTTCCTCTGTACATTCCAGCAGGAATTGTTGCAGTACTATAAAATGGGTTTTCTGCAATCAACTTATCAATTGCTGGATCAACAACATTTACTAAAACACTGTCACATGTAGTTGTAGCTTCTTTGATAGCTCCTGATGGATGACCAACAAAATATACCATTGCATCAATTTTGTTATCACATAGTGCTTTACTTTGTTCAGCAGCTTTTAATTCACCTGCTACTTTAAAAGTATCTTTAGTCCAGCCCTTAGCTTTCATAACAACTTCCATAGTCCCACGAAAACCAGCACCTGGATTACCAATATTTACTCTTTTACCTTTTAAATCATCAAGAGTTTTAATACCAGAATCAGCACGAGCAACCAATGTGAAAGGTTCTGCATGTAATGCAAAAACAGCTCTTAAGTCTTTAAAAGGACCTTGTTCTGAAAATTTGCTAGTTCCATTATATGCATGATATTGCCAATCAGACTGCGCAACACCGACTTCTAACTCGCCAGCTTTAATAGTATTGATATTATAAACAGAACCACCAGTTGATTCAACAGAACATCTGATTCCAGATTCTTTTTTATTTTTGTTCATTAAACGACAGATTGCTCCACCTGCTGGATAATAAACACCAGTAACACCACCTGTACCTATAGTAACAAACTCTGTAGCCATAAGTGGCAAAGATAATGCACCTGCTAAAGCAATAGTTGCTAATTTTTTAGTCATAAAAACTCCTTGTATTAAAATATATTTATAGTTTAACGACTTTTCCCTTGTGAGTTTCAAAATAATTTCACTAAATCATTTTATTTTCGAAACTGTTACCTTATGAAAC
>Ga0193959_1001271_pt1 | contig 10083 bp, 10 predicted proteins | sample FB_2_MG_FD_140333 | JGI IMG/M metagenome (GOLD analysis project Ga0193959, IMG submission 140333) | Microbial mat bacterial communities from the Broadkill River, Lewes, Delaware, United States - FB_2_MG | ecosystem: Environmental > Aquatic > Freshwater > River > Microbial mats | place: USA...
ATAGAATCACCTATATTTGAAGATGGTATTATTTATAGAGAGTGGCTTGAAGATGAGATTGTAATTTTTTCAAATCAAAAAATTCCTAAAAAAGTACGAAACGAAGATACAGCTCGGTTTAAATGGGTTTGTAGAAATCCTAATAGTCACACGAGAAAGTTGTTTAAAGAATCTTTAGAGGCTTCAAACATGAATGACTGTGAGACATTTAATATGGTAAGTGAAGCATCTTCACCTACAGCTATTATGCAAACTGTACTTCACAGTTCAAAAAATGATGTACCAACTGCATCTATTGTTTCTACTCATGCTATCAAAGATTATGTAAAAAATGGAATTTTATTTGAAGCTAGATTACCAGAAGTAAAAATGAATAGAAAGCTTTATATTGCATATCTAAAAGATAGAAAACATGATGCTTTCATCGATACAGTTATTAACTATCTTATGACTATTAATAAAAAACATGTACAGTAGATAAAAATCTACTTTCATGTTTTAAAGCACTTTTCTTACCTCGCATATCCTACAGAACGTAACTCTCTTATCACATTTACTTTTATTTCACCAGGATACTTTACTTTATCTTCTATCTCTTTCGCTATCTCATTTGCCATTAAGATTGATTCATCATCATTTACAAGTTTTGCATTTACAATTACACGAAGTTCTCTACCCGCATTAATTGCATAAGTATTAATAACACCCTCTTTACTACTTGCAATTGCTTCTATCTCTTCAACTCTATTTAAAAAGCTTTCTAATACTTCTCTTCTTGCACCTGGTCTTGCTGCACTTAAGGCATCAGCTGCACAAACAGCAGCTGATTCAATACTTGTAGCTTCTTCATGTCCATGGTGAGCATAAATTGCATTTATAACCTCTTCTGGTTCACCTAGTTTTCGACATAAATCAGCACCAATATCAACATGCGACCCTGGCGTATCATGAGTCAACGCTTTTCCAATGTCATGCATCAATCCTGCACGTCTTGCTAAAACAGTATCTCCTCCTAACTGAGAAGCAATTAACCCTGCAAGGTTTGCAACTTCTAAAGTATGTGCAAGTGCATTTTGTCCGTAACTTGCTCTATACCTTAGTCTTCCAATTAAATGAATAAGTTCCTTGTGCATATTTTTGATTCCAAGAGAGGCTATAGTTTCCTCACCCTCTTTAAAAATATTAGCATCAAACTCTTTTTTCACAGTATTGTAAATCTCTTCTATTCTCGCTGGATGAATTCGTCCATCTTTTAAGAGTAGTTCTATAGTTTGTGTAGAGATTGCTCGTCTATAAAGATTGAAACTACTCACTGTAATCGTATTTGGAATATCACCTATAATAATATCAACACCTAAACAAAACTCTAAGGCTTTAATATTACGTCCCTCTTTTCCTATAATCTTCCCTTTTGCTTCTTCGTCTGGAAGTGGTATATGATTTATTAATCGCTCTGCTGCAAATTCACCTGCATATCTAGTAACTGCTGTTGCTAAAATATTATTAATCTCTTTTGTAGAATCCTCTTTTGCTAATTTATACTCTTTTCGAAATTGAGATGCAATTTCAGCTCTACTATCTTCTTTTGCTTGTTCAAGCATAAAATTTCTAGCTTCATCTTGTGTTAAACCACTTGAATTCTCTAAGATTTTTCCAACTTTTTTAATTTTACTTTCATAGAGTTTTTTTTGTGTTTCTAAACCAGTTTGTAAGGCCTGTACTTCAACCTTCGCATTTTCTATTATTTTTTGATCTTTTTTATTTTTTAAAAGTTGCTCATCTATAAATAGTTCTAATTCTCTTTCTTTATGTTCTAATTCTTTTCTTAAATTTTTAAATTCTCTATCGTAATCTCTTCTTGCTTGATTTTTTGCATCTTTTAAAATTGCTTGAGCTTCATGCTCTATAACTTTTGATGTAGCAATTGCTTTTTCTGTATATATATCAAATTTTGCACTATTTAGTTTATTAGCAATAATAACACTAAGAATAGACACAAAAATAGATATTACAGAAACTATAATAATAATTTCTATTTCCATCTTATAAACCTTTACATTGTAATTATATAATCTGGCTTTATATCATGTTTGTCTGTTACAATTTTTTCTGATTTACAAAGTTTTAATTGTGTGAAAATTGTTATGGGCTGTGTTTTTAAGGTTTCATAAAACCTATCATACATCCCTGCACCAAAACCAATTCTTCTATATGTTTCATCTATTCCAACAATAGGTACTATTATCATGTCAAGTTTGATATCATTGTTTCTAAATGATGAAAAACTTGGCTCTTTTATACCAAATTTTTTTACCTTTAACGGCAATCTAAACTTTACTGGAACAAATGATTTTCCCTTTATAAAAGGTACATAAACCTCAATATCTTTTCTTTTTCTTAACTCTATAATTATTGGCATAACATCCACTTCTAAACTCAAAGGGATATAAAGCAATATTTTTTTAGGTTTATGCAAATCTATAATTTTTTTAATTTTTAAACATATATTTTTATTTTTTTTAATCTTTGCAATACCACTAAAAAATCGTAATCTTTTTAAAGCTAAATTTCTAAAATTAGCTTTATCTATCAATGACATATCTAAGCCTTTTTAGGATAAAATCCATAATACATTTTATCAGAAGGAACTAAAAATGAAGATTAAAAAAATAGCGATATTAACTTTTTTATCACTATTACTATTTACAGGATGTGGAGATAAAGATGGGATCAATGAAAATAGCATCGCTGAACAAAAACAAAGTTTAACTCCAACATTTAACTTTAAAACTGTAAATGGAAAAGATATTACAATCGAAGTACAAAAAGAGGGATGGATTTTTAAAGGACTTGAAAATAAAGTTGTACTTCTAAATTTCTTTGGAACATGGTGTCCTCCTTGTAAAGCAGAAATTCCTCATTTAATAAATATAAGAGGTAAACTAGAAAAAGATTTTGAAATATTAGCAGTTGATGTAGGTCCACGAGGTGGTGGAAATAATTCACAAGAACATTTAGAGTCTTTTATTAAAGAATATGGTGTTCCTTATCCTATTATAACAGGTGATGAAGCAAAAAAATTGTTTGGGGCAGTAAGTGAACTTAATCCATCAGGTTCAATCCCATTTATGGTTTTATTTAATAAAAAAGGTCAATATGTACAATATTACATAGGGATGAAACCTGAAGAGATGTTATTTAATGATATTAGTGCGACTATTAAGATGAAATAATGTTTGGATTATTTAAAAAAAAAGAAGAAACTCCTATAGAAAAGGAAGTTCTTCCAGTAGTAGAAAAGCAAGAAGAGATTAACACCGAAGAAAAAGTTGAAAAAAAAGGTTTCTTTTCAAGAGCTTTAGAAAAAACAGTAGGTAATTTAAAAACAATTATCCCTGTAAAAAAAGAAAAAATAGAATTTGATATTATAGAAGAGATTTTAATAGAATCCGATATGGAATATGAAATTATAGAAAAAGCTATGGATGGATTGCCTGATTTAATCACTCGTGATCAATTAAGACATAGATTAGTTATGTTATTTGAACACGCTCCTATTATTGACAAATCAAATCTTCCTACCCCATATATTGAACTTATTATCGGAGTTAATGGAGCTGGGAAAACAACTACTATCGCTAAACTTGCAAACAGATATAAAAATGAGGGAAAAAGTGTTTTATTAGGTGCTGGAGATACATTTAGAGCAGCAGCAATAGAGCAGCTATCAACGTGGGCAGATAAACTTAATGTTCCTATTATTAAAACTCAACATGGTCATGATCCTAGTGCAGTGGCTTATGACACAATAAGTTCTGCAATCTCTAAAAATATAGATCATGCTATTATAGATACAGCAGGAAGATTGCAAACACAAAAAAACTTAGCAAATGAATTAAAAAAAATAGTTAAAGTATGTAATAAAGCAAAAGAAGGAGCTCCTCATCAAAAAATCATGATTTTAGATGGTACGCAAGGGAATACTGCAATTGCTCAAGCAAAAGCATTTAATGAGATGATTGATATCGATGGTATTATTGTAACAAAACTTGATGGTACAGCAAAAGGTGGTGCACTTTTTTCTATTTCAAATCAACTGGAATTACCAATTTTTTATATTGGTATAGGGGAAAAACAAGATGATTTAATTGAATTTAGCCCAGATCAATTTGTAGATAGTCTTTTAGATGAAATATATAATTAAGGGACTCCCGTGGAAAATAAAAAATTAGAACCTTGCAGAAACTGCAAGTCAGAGGTAGAAACTAAAATAAGAAGATGCCCTTATTGTGGCATCTTAAATCCTACAGTAAAAATAAAAGATGTAATGTTCACTATTTTTGGTGTAATTGCAGTAATGAGCCTATACACCTATTTTATTGGGAAATAGACTCACTCATAGTATCAAGTAATTTCATAATATCTACTGGCTTCATAATATAAGCACTCATACCTATCTCATTTAATTTTTCCACCTCTTCATTTTGGCTTCCAAATGCAGTTGTTACAATGATAGGAATTGTAGTATTTATTTTTCTAATCTCTTTAATCATAGTTAGTCCATCCATAACAGGCATAGATAGATCTGTTATAACAATATCAAACTCTTCTTGATTGAATTTATCTAATCCATCTTTTCCGTTATCTGCTACTACTAAGCTTTTAACAATAGATTCTATAGAGCTACTAGTTATATCTCGTAGTGCTATCTCATCTTCTACATATAACACACGTAATGGTTTAATTAATTCTATATTCATACTAACCTCTAAATAAAATCTGAATAATTATACTATAATTTTTCTTTATCAATTGTATTTGTTACATCAATATAATACAAATTATACTTTTTTTCATAATATTTCATTAACAGTTTTTGTAACGTAGGCTCTACAGACGGAGTAAACCATGCATTATTTGAAATACCAATTATATATGGAGTGTCTAAATTTTTATAAATCTCATCTGTTGTAAGCTCAAAACAGATTGCATTTCTAAATTTTACACCTTTTATAGTAAAAGTAGTTGGTTCTTTTGCTGTTTCATAGTCTTTAGCACCATTGTAAAAAATATCGTTGATAAAATTACGTATTTTTTCTGGTAGTGGCACAGCTTCACCAAAAGGAACTAATACAACCTTATGCGCAACTTCCCGTTTTCCATTTTCATAAAAATATGTACTATTATAATACAGTTCATCTTTTTTATACAATGCACCTGTAACAATAGATATATCATATGATAATTCTGATAATTTCTCATTTATAGTATCATTTCTATTTAATACAAGAGGAAATGCTGTTTCAGGTAAAACTATTAAATCATATTTTTGATCTATTGCTTTTATTATAGTTTTAATATTTTCATCTATTATCTTATTTCTATATATATTTTTCCATTTGTTATCTTGATTTATATATGTATTATATTTATATATTTTCAAATTTGGTTTTTCAATATAAACATTACTACTAAGATTGTATAGATATAAACCAAAAAAAGTAACTATTAAAAAAGCAACTGATTCTATTTTCCATCGTTTTCTATATGTTAGAAACAATACAAGTGAAAGTAAAATGACAAAAAATTCTATCTTAGAAGTTCCAAAATAACTATTTATAAAAGGAAGTTCAAGTTTAAACCAATTAAAATTAAATGGATTTATAAAACTTAAAGCAATGATGTAAATTAATTTATAAAGTAAATGTTCATAAAATCCAATAAAATAAAACAATACTCCATAACATAAACCTACAGCTATTAAAATGATAGGAATGAGATAAGTTAAATCATAATAGATAAAACTATTGCCTATCCACCAAAACCATAAGAGTGCCGTTAGAAAGCCAGCAAGGAACAATTCTTTTTTTGTTAATATTAAAAGTGAGAAAATTGCCATAACAGCAAAGATAGTATTTAAGAACTTTATACTTACACCAAAATATTCTGAATATAAAAAAAAAGACAGAAATAGCGCTGTTAATATTGATTTATAGCTAAACATTTAGTATTTTAGCATATTATTCGCAATTTTATAGTGAATTTATTTAATTTTAAATATTAATTAAAGTTTCTTTTGATATTATTTACCTAATAACAAAAAACAGGAGATATTAATATGAATAAAAGTGATTTAATTGCTGCGGTTGCAGATAAAGCTGGTTTAACTAAAAAAGATGCAGGTGCTGCAATAGAAGCTACACTTGAAACAATTACAGAAACTTTAGCGTCTGGTGATAGTGTTGCATTTATCGGTTTTGGTACATTCAGTACTTCAAAAAGAGCTGCTAGAGAAGGTATCAATCCATCAACAGGTGCTAAAATTAAAATAGCTGAGTCTACAGTTGCTAAATTTAAAGTTGGTGCTAAACTTAAAGAAGCAGTTAAAGCTGGTAAATAATTTTATATTAATATAAGATTATAAAAAAGGGTGAAGATTTTATCTTCACCCTTTTTTTATGCTTTCTAAAAAGACGAGAATTATTAATAATCCTCATCTTCTGGATGATATTCAAAATCACCCTCTTCCTCTTCAAACTTTGATAGTATAAAATCAGTTGGTAGATGAAACTCTTGATACGTTGCTTCAAATTGTTCTTGTTCCGCACTACGCTCACCTCTTCCACGTGCTACAACTCTCACAGGAACACCTTCAAAGTCATGGTTATCTCTAATAAAATTAATCAAATATCTTTTATAAGAGAAATGTAACATTCTAGGTTTATTCATAATAACAGCAATAGTAGGTGGATTTGCATCAAATTGTGTAGCAAAGTAGATTCTTAGTCTATTTCCATTTGGACTTGGTAATGAGTGTCTTCTTATAGCTAATTCAACAGTATTATTTAATTCAGCTGTTGGTATTCTTCTATGATAGTTTTCAAAGATAGATAATAGCTTCTCTTCTAGTTTTTTAATATTTCTTCCAGTTTTAGCTGATACTGCAACAATAGTAGCATAATATAAAAACTTAAATCGTCCTCTAATCTCTTCAGAAATCTTAGCAAAAGTATCCATGTTTTCATCCCATTTATTCAAAATGATAATAACACCTAATCCAAACTGATCTACTAATCCTGATATTTTTTCATCTTGGTCACTAATAGGAGCACTTGCATCAAGAACAAGTAAAGCGATATTTGCTTGAGCTAACATATCTTCCGTTCTCATTAAAGCAAATTTTTCAATCCCTTGAATTTTTCCACGTCGTCTTAAACCAGCAGTATCAATAAATGTAATTTTTTTATCACCAACTTCATATGTTTCATCAACTGGATCTATTGTAGTTCCTGCTATTGGACTCACTACTGATCTTTCTTCTCCAATGAGAGCATTTAAAATAGAACTTTTACCAACGTTTGGTTTTCCTATAATTGCAACTTTGATATGATTTGGATCAATCTCTTCTTGTTCTTCATATTCTTCAATAGGATCAACTAATAGATCCATTTCAGATTCACTGATACTTTCTTTTGCTTCTTCTGCAAGTTCTTCTTTACTTGGTGGTAATTGTTCATATAACCATTCAAAAAGCTTTTTTGTACCTCTGTTATGAGATACAGATATCCCAAACATCTCATCGTCATTGATTCCAAATTCATAAAAATCCCAAAGTCTTTCTAATTCTTTGTCATTATCAATTTTATTTACAACAAGTGCTAATTTTTTTCCTAACCCCTGCAGTTCATAAAATAAGTTTCTATCTTCTTCATCAGGTATATTTTTACCATCAACCATATATAAAACGATATCAGCTTCTTTTGCAGTTTCTACAGCTTTTCTTTTAACATTTGTAAAAATCTTAAACTCACTACCATCCTCCATAATTTCATTTTTTGACTTACTAATACCACCTGTATCAAGCATCAAGGCTTCCCTACCATTGATCTCAATTTCTCTTCTTCTTACATCTCTAGTTGTTCCAGAAACATCACTTACAATTGCTATTCTTTTTCTAGCAAGTCTGTTAAATAGTGAACTTTTACCAACATTTGGTTGTCCAATTAATGCTATTTTTATCATTTATTACCTTTTTTTATTCTACTAATTCGTTATTTTTTTCAATGTGTAACGTTTGTGTTGGAAACGCGAAATTAGATCCATTTTTCTCTACTATTTTCATTATCTCTAAATATGTGTTTTCTCTTACTTTCATAAATTCACCCCAATTAGTAGTTTTTGTAAAGTAATAACAAAAAATATTTAAACTACTTGATGCAAACTCACTAAAATAGATATGTATTGTGTCTTGATGAATATCATCATGATTTTCTAACATATTTTTTATATCTTTGATGATATTTTCTACTGTTTCACCTGGTGTATCATAAGTTACACCAATATTCATTTTAATTCTTCTTTTACCCATAGCTGACCAGTTAAGGATTGCACTATTTGCTAAGGTTGCATTTGGCACAGTTACAAGGGCTTGTGCAAATGTTCTTACCTTTGTACTTCTGATTCCGATTGTTTCAATAGTACCTTCTACTTGAGGTGTTTTAATCCAATCTCCTACTCTAAATGGTTTATCGATAAATATAACAAGAGAACCAAAAAGATTCGCTGCTGTATCTTTTGCAGCTAACGCTAAAGCCATACCTATAAGACCCATAGAGGCTAAAAATCCACTTACGTTGTATCCCCACTCTTGAAGCACTGAAATTGCACCAAGAATAATGATAAAAAACCGAATCGACTTAATCATAAAATTAGCAACATGAATACTAACTTTATCTCCAAATTTGTTGGTTACTTTATGTATATTTTCAGCTAATGTTGTAAGAACATTTAATATACCCCAAAATAAAACAACAATAAAACCTGTTCTTATTAATTGGTCTAAAAAATATTTTATATCATCGCTTAGTATGAGTACATCAATAGCAAATTTTGCACCAATAACTATAAATAAAAAATCAACTGGTTTTTTTACAGAATCAACTAACTCATCATCAAATTTATTGCTGGTTTTTTTCACTATTGTTAATAATATCTTTCTAAAACCAACTCTAAAAACTTGAAAAAAAACAAATATTACAATTGCTACGATATACGCATCTACTTTTAAACCAAATAAATCTATCATAAAATACAAGTCCCTTTAATAATAATGCGATTTTAACTAAACTTATATTAAAATCGCGATTATGATAAATACCCCTATCCAAGACAATACAAAACTCGCCATCAAATATATGCTTATCTCCTCATTTTTATTTGCATTTACAGGTGGATTTGCAAAAGAGCTTAGTACCTATGTAAGCTCACTAGAAGTTGTCTTTTTTCGAAATATAACTGGAGTCATTATTATTGTATATGCGATTTATAAAGCTCCACTCAATCAAAAAGGTGGTCGTCCTCTTTTATTATTTATAAGAGGTTTTATAGGCTTTAGCGCATTACTGATGTATTTTTATAATATAGCACATATCTCACTTGCAGAAGCGCAAACATTCAGTAAAGTTTCCCCTATTTTTACTGCTATTTTTTCCTATTTAATATTAAGAGAAAAACTTTCAACACTAGCATGGTCTGGTGTATTTATAGGATTTTTTGGTGTTTTATTTGTGACAGGTTTTGATATATCAAATTTAAGTAAAACAGACTGGTTTGGTATCTTAAGTGGAGTGGGAGCTGGTCTTGCTTACACCTCTATTCGTGAGTTAAGAAAATATTATGACAACCGTTCTATTGTATTATCTTTCATGCTTGTTGGTACCATTGGCCCTATTATTTTAATGTCTATAGGTGAGTTTTATGCACCACCATCTTTAGACTGGATACTTTCCCCTTTTATTCTCCCTACAGGTTGGGCTTGGTTTCATATAATTGGGCTTGGTATTTTTGCAACTGGCTCACAGCTTTATATGACAAAAGCCTACTCTTTAGCACAAGGGGGTATTGTAGGGACTATTAGTTACACCACTATTTTATTTTCTATTTTTATAGGGATGTTTTTAGGAGATGTTTTTCCAAGTACAACTCTCTTTATAGGAATAGGATTTATTGTACTCAGTGGTATTTTGGTTTCTAAGAAATAATCAGAGAATTAATTGATTATTTGATATACTATATATAACTAAA
>Ga0193959_1001281_pt1 | contig 10036 bp, 11 predicted proteins | sample FB_2_MG_FD_140333 | JGI IMG/M metagenome (GOLD analysis project Ga0193959, IMG submission 140333) | Microbial mat bacterial communities from the Broadkill River, Lewes, Delaware, United States - FB_2_MG | ecosystem: Environmental > Aquatic > Freshwater > River > Microbial mats | place: USA...
AGTTCAGATGATAGCTATTGGTTTTTTAATAATGAACTGGCCTTATGCTACTGAGCTTTTATGGTTTGCAGTAATACTTACAATTTATTCAGGATATGAGTACATCAGAGACTATTTAAAATAGTCTTCTGAGTTTATTAAAAGAAAATTTTAGAAACTTTCCCATTCATCTTTTTTCTCTTGAGATGATTCAATCTTTTTTATTTTTTGAGTTGTTGAAGAAGGCTTTTCCTGTTCAACAAGATGATTGCTTTTCTTTGTAGAATGTACAGTAATATTTAGAGTTTTAATGCTATTTTTCCCATCAAATTCTTTTTCATCTGTTGTTGCTACAATTGAGTTTGCTATGTTTTGTGTTTTCAAGGCGATATCTTTTGTAGTATCTGATACGGCAGCATTTCTTTGCATCTCTTGGTCTAAACTATTAACAGCACCACTAATTTGCTCTATCCCTGTTCTTTGTTCATTTGATGATTCTGAAACACTGCCAATTAATTCAATAGTTTTTTGTATATTTTCATTTAAAAATACATATCCTTTTATCATGTTATCAGCAATCCCTTTGCCATCTGTTGCTTTAGCAGTTGCATTTTGAACTAACTCTTTAATCTCTTTTGCAGCTTCAGCTGAACGAGATGCAAGATTTCGAACCTCTTGTGCAACAACAGCAAATCCTTTACCAGCTTCACCTGCAGTTGCAGCTTCAACTGCTGCATTAAGTGAAAGAATATTTGTTTGGAATGCAATTTGGTCAATTACTGAAATAGCATCATTTATAGAAGATACTTCATTGTTAAGATTGTCCATCGCTTGTGTTGTTTCTATAGCTAAATTTTCACCTTTTGAAACCGCTTCTGTTACCTCTTTTGCATAATTTGTCATTTGCATAACCTTAGAGGCATTTGTTGTGATTGTTGCAGTAATCTCTTCAAGTGATGCAGCAGTTTCTTCTAAGTTTGCAGCAGTTTTACTTGATGATTGGTTTAACGAATCTACATTTAATAATAATTCATCTGCACTTTTTTGTAGAATTAAACCATTGGTTTTATTTTCTACTAAGATTTTTGTAATAGTTTGTGATAATGAATTTAACCCTTTAGCTGTATTTCCATTGAGATTTTTAATTTTATGAGTAAAATTTAAATTAGTATATTCATCTAATGCTTTTTGTAATTCATTGATATCATCACATACATTTTTTGATACCACATCTAACATCTCATTGATTATTACTTTGAGTTCTTCTAATGATTTGTTTTGAGTTGAGAGTGTAATTGTTTGTTTAATATGACCATCTTTAACTTTAAATACAATATTTTTAACTTCATTAATTAGTGCATTATCTTGCTCAATTAATGATTTCGTTTTATTGATATTTTCATTGATTACACTTGACATTTTGGAAATCTCATCATTTGATGATTCATCAAGTAACTCAACAGATGTTTTTTCTCTGTTAAGATACTGAAAAAAAGACAATAGACCATTTTCAAACTCATTAAATCTATTGTTAATAGTTTTACCTAGTAAAAATGAAAAGATTATAATAATAGCTAAACTGATCAAAGTGATAATAGTAAAGGCAGTTAATGAAAGAGAGATTAAATTATTGATATCTATTTTATTACCATCTATAACTTTGTATGTTTCTTCTGTAAAATAATCCATAACATCTCTCATAGATCCATAAGCCTTTAAGTAAGTTGAAAAATAGAAAACTTTTGCTTCTCCAATTTGGTTGTTATTTACTAAAAAGATAAGTTTTTCAGTATTAATTTTAGTTTGAGAATAGAATGTTTCAAAATCGCTAAATTTGTTTTGATGTTCTGTCATATGTCCTTGCATTAGCTTTTTAAATTTATCAAATCTTTGTCTGACTTGTAATAAATTATCATTAACACCTTTTTTAATTATTTTTTTAATTTTTTCATTATCACTAGTATTCATAATTTGCATCAATGCTAAGTTTGATTGGTATGAGTCTCTATCTGCTTCTAGTAAAGTAGTAACTCCCACAAAATCCTCATTTGTTAAGTTTTCTACATTATTTTTAACATTTGTAATATTATATGAAACAAATATACTAGAAATAATAGATATTGTAACAACAATGGCAAAAGCGCCAATTACTTTATTTCGAATAGTCATACTAACCTCCTTAATATGTTCTTTAAAAATTTTATAAAATCATTACTTCAGAATAGATTAAGTAATTATTTAAAACTCTAATCAAAGCCTACACTTACAAGATTTTGGGTAAAATTAGAAAAATTACTTATACAGGAAATAAACTTGGGTTTTATAACTTTTCTTATCGTCTTATCAATTTTAGTATTTATACATGAATTAGGTCATTTTACAGTAGCACGACTTTTAGGTGTAAAGGTCTATGTGTTTTCTATAGGTTTTGGGAAAAAACTTATCTCTAAACAATGGAAAGGGACAGAGTGGTCTTTATCATTAATCCCATTAGGTGGTTATGTAAAGATGAAAGGTCAGGAGGATTTAAATCCAGCATTAGCTAATAACGATCATGATAGTTATAATGTAAAAACACCATTTCAAAGAATTTTGATTTTACTTGCAGGTCCGTTTGCAAATTTTCTTTTAGCTTTTGTACTTTATATAGGTATAGGTTTATTAGGTAATAATCATCTCTCACCTACAATTGGAAAAGTGGTAGAAAATTCACCAGCTTTTAAATCGGGTCTCCAAGAAAATGATACAATTTTACGTATTAATGATACTGAGATTAAAACATGGGATGATTTAAGCGACATCATTAAAGGCTCACAAGGTGCTTTACAATTTTATGTAAAAAGAGAAGATAAAATTAAATCACTTATTATATTGCCAGAGATAAGTGATACTCAAAATATATTTAAAGAGAAAATTCAAAAAAGAATGATAGGTATATCTCCAGCTCCTAAAGTGATAACAATATTTTATTCACCTATGGAGTCTCTTTCTTTTGCATATGATAAAACAATAGAATCAAGTAAGATGATATTTTTAGGTGTACAAAAACTGATTCAAGGGATTATTCCAAGTAGTGAGATAGGGGGAGTTATTAGTATAGGTACAGTTATCTCTGATGCGAGTCAGTCTAGTTTTGTAGCACTTTTAACGATAATGGCACTTATCTCTGTGAACCTTGGAGTATTAAATCTTTTACCAATACCAGCACTAGATGGTGGGCATATTATGTTTAATCTTTATGAGATGATTACAAAACGTAAGCCAAGTGATAAAGTACTTGTAGCTTTAACTGTTGGGGGTTGGGCTATCTTATTAGGACTAATGTCTTTAGGTGTTTACAACGACATAATGAGGCTTTTAAAGTAAATAGTTCTTGTTGATTTTTTTTACTTATATTTAATAATTTTCGTAGTATGATTGAATATTATATAAATATAAGGAGACAATATGTCAAGTACAACAGAAATAGAAACAATTGCATTAGCAAACACAAAAAAAGGTGTGATTAGCATCTCTAATATTACAGAACCATATGGTGCAGGTAGTGGAGATGTTACAAGTATTGGTATATCTTTAACTGGTAAAGAACCAGAATGGAAAGTACATATTCCAAAAGAAAATTTAGATGCTGTTATAGAAGCATTACAAAAATCAAAATAATTTAAACTATTTTATGCCCTACAAAAAAGTAAAGTTAAATCATATATCTTTAAAGGCTTTAGAAGTAGGGCACATATACAAATATCCTATATTTTATCAAGATGGAGAAGGGATATTTGTAAAACTTATAGAGATAAACGAAAGTTTTTCATCTCGTATAACAGATACTATAAATCAAAAAAAAATCAAAGATGTATATGTTTTAACAAAAGATTATCAAAATTATGAACTTGATACTCAACAATATCTTGCTATGCTTATCAAAAAAGAAGATACCCCAATAAGTTTAAAATTTGAAATAGTACAAGACTTAACAGCTGAAACGATGAATAATCTTTTTCATGGAGAAGTAGATACTCAAATGTTAAAGAGTGTAAATGTTTTACTAGATGATACTATAGATATGATATTACATGAAAAATCAGCAATTAAAGCGATGCTTGATGTGACATCATATGATTATTATACTTATACTCATTGTGTAAATGTTTCACTATATACATTAGGATTTGGTGCATATTTAAATATAGAAAAAGAGAAACTATTACTCCTTGGTAAAGCAGCACTTTTACACGACCTTGGGAAAAAAGATATACCAAATGAGATTGTCAATAAAAATGGTGCATTAACAGAAGATGAGTTTAAAATAATGCAACAACACCCTAGTTTTTCAGTAAATATTTTAAAACAAATGGGAGAAACTAACCATATTTTACTTGATACAATAGAGCAGCATCATGAAAAGCTGAATGGTACAGGTTATCCTTATGGTTTAAAAAAAGACGAGATTAATAGTTTTGCACAAATAGTTGCTATTGCAGATATTTTTGATGCATTAACCACAAAACGTTCTTATAAAAATGCATTAAAAACATTTGAAGCTTTAGATATCATGCACAACGAGATGAAAGATGAACTCAATGTGACTTTATTAAACGAGTTTATAACATTTATGAGTGAAAAAACTATAAAAAGTATACACTAAGAAAATAAACTAGTTTATTTATTCATATTCTATTAATATAAATCTGTTATTATTTTAAAAAAGTACACTGGAGTTATTAAGATGAAAAAAATTTTGGTTTTATTGTTATTTGCAATTTCACTATTTGCAGCAGTAAATAATAATGATGATTTTTTAGAACCAGCTGATGCATTTAAAGTATCTATAGATAAAAAAGAGAAAGCTTTAGAGATAAATGTAAAACTAGATAAAACAATTTATCTTTATGATGAATTTCTTCAAGTAGTAATACTCCCTCAAAATATTGATATAACAAAAGAGTTAAACTTTCCTAAACCTGTAGAGTACGATGGTTTCATAGTACATTTTGATGGTATGAAAGTAGAGGTTCCATATAGTTTAATAGAGCAAAAAATAGGTAAAGAAGCATACGAGCTACAGTTTAACTATCAAGGGTGTTCGAAAGCTGGACTTTGTTACTCTCCAATGTCAGAATCTATCAAAGTAGAGGGAACTACTGCTTCTTTAGTTAATAAAACTGAAAATACTCCTGTAAATGAAACAGATACTATTACTCAAACTTTACAAAATGGAAGTATATTAATAATATTGGCAACATTCTTTGGTTTTGGATTATTACTTTCACTTACACCTTGTATTTTTCCAATGATTCCAATTTTATCAAGTATCATTGTACAACAGTCAAATAAAGATGGCGGGAAAATGTCTGCTTCAAAAGGGTTGTTTTTATCTGTGGTGTATGTTCTTGCGATGAGTGTTGCGTATACAATAGCAGGAGTTTTAGCAGGTTTATTTGGTGCAAATCTACAAGCGATGCTTCAAGACCCTATAGTTATCGTAATATTCGCATCTATTTTTGTTCTACTTGCATTTTCTATGTTTGGTTATTTTGAGATTGGCTTACCACAAAGTTGGCAAACAAAATTAAATAATACAAGTCAATCAAGTAGTAAAAATGGTGGAATTGTAGGTGTCGCAGTGATGGGATTTTTCTCAGCTTTAATTGTGGGACCTTGTGTAGCTCCTCCACTCGCAGGTGCTTTAGTGTATATAGGTCAAACAGGAGATGCTTTTTTAGGTGGAGCTGCTTTATTTGTGATGAGTTTAGGTATGGGAATACCTCTTTTAGCTATTGGGTTAGGGGCTGGAAAATATATGCCTAAACCAGGTGGTTGGATGGAAACAGTGACAAAACTATTTGGAATTATAATGCTAGCTATTGCTTTATGGATGCTAGAAAGAATCATTAGTGGAACACTCTTTATCTATCTGAGTGCTTTTTTACTTATAGGAACAGCATTATATTTAAAAGTATTTGAGCATATCTTAGTAAAACTTTTAACAACTATTATTTTCTTATATGGAGTACTACTATTTACAGGTGCAGTAAGTGGTTCAACAAATGTTTTAGATCCTTTAGAAAATTTTAAAGGTGGAAGTGCAGTTATTAAAAAAGATAAAATGGACTGGCTGTATGTTAAGAGCGTTCAAGAGCTTGATGATGTTGTTTCAAAATCAACAAAACCAATTATGATAGATTTCTGGGCTACATGGTGTGTAAGTTGTAAAGAGTTTGATAATATCACGTTTAAAGATAAAGAGGTTTTAGATGCTCTTTCAAAATATCAATTAATAAAAGTAGATGTTACAAAAAATACTCAAGATGATAAAAATTTGATGAAAAAATTTAATTTATTTGGACCACCAGCAATGATTTTTTATGAAAATGGAAAAGAACTTCAAGAGAAAAGAATCATAGGCTTTAAAAATCCTGATGAATTCATGCAAAATTTAAAGAGGTAAAATGGATCTATTAGTTTATATACAAAGAGGTGGAATAATAGTAAATATCTTAATTATAATGAATATTATTGGGTTTACTATTATGTTATGGAAGAGTTTTGTTTTTTACATTACAAATAAAAGTATAAATACAATTGCGGATGAAATAATAAATGATTTAAAACTCACACAAAATTATGAACTTGCACAAATACAGTCTTCAATTGCATTAAAAGTTAGTAATATAGAATCAGGTTTAAACACCGTAAAAATTATAGCTTCACTTTCACCTTTAATAGGACTACTTGGTACAGTTATAGGGATATTAAACTCTTTTGATAGTATTAGTCATTTAGGTTTGGGTGATCCTACTGTTTTTTCTAGTGGGATAAGTATCGCTCTTATTACAACTGTAGCAGGACTGATTGTAGCTATCCCTCATTATATAGGATATAACTATTTTATTGGAAGTTTAGATAAAGTAGAAATCAAATTGGAAAAAGTGATTCTAGATAAAATAAAATGAGAAAACATAGAGAACCTTTAACTCCAGATATTACACCACTTATAGATATAGTCTTTATACTACTAATATTTTTTATAGTAAGTTCTGTATTTAAAAAAGAGGAGTTAGCTTTAAAATTGCAGTTGCCTAATGCAAGTGCAAAAGAGCTTGAAGTAGAACTAAAACAACTCAATGTGGAGTTATCTGTAAACAAGTTGGCATATCTAGGAAAAGAGATAACTTTCGAAAAATTTGATTTTGAATTATCTAACTATCCTAAAAGAGATAAACCTGTGATTGTAAGAATTGATAAAGATGTTAAGTACGATAGAGTGGTGAAGGTATTGGATATTTTACAGAAATATTCTTATGATAATTTATCCTTAGTGACAGCACAAGAGTAAATTACTTTAATTAAATATTATCTAAAATAGGTATAATGAGATAAAATTAAAAGGATAAATAATGGCAACAGCAACAGCAAGACATATATTAGTAGAGGATGAACAAGTTTGTAAAGACTTAAAAGCACAAATTGAAAGTGGAGACACAACATTTGAAGAAGCGGCACAATCATACTCGCAATGTCCATCAGGAAATGAGGGTGGAAATTTAGGTTCATTTGGTCAAGGTGCAATGGTTCCTGAATTTGATGAAGTAGTATTTAATGATGAGGTTGGAGTAGTACACGGTCCTGTAAAAACTCAATTTGGATATCATTTATTAGAAGTAACTTCGAGAGAAGACTAGGACTTCTTTAATGGCTAAAGTAAAAGAACACAGTTTTGATATATCTGCAAAACTAGATATGCAAGAGATGAAAAACGCATTAGTGCAAGCTCAAAAAGAGGTTGACAATCGTTATGATTTTAAAGGTATCACAAAAGAGTTTGATTTAAATATTGGTGCAAAAGTAGTAACTTTAATAAGCGCTAGTGATAATAAAATTGATGCTATGAAAGATATGCTTATCTCAAAAATGAATAAAAGAGGTGTATCTATAAATTCACTAGAGGAAGTAAAGAGTGAAGATGCTAGTGGAAATAATAGAAAATTTACATATAAAATTGTAGATACAATAGAAGCAGATGAAGCTAAAATTATCCAAAAAGAGATAAAAGGCTTAAAGCTTAAAGTAACAGCTACAAATCAAGGTGAAGAGATCCGAGTAAGTGGAAAAAACCTTGATGACTTACAAAATGTAATGAGACATCTTAAATCTTTAGAAGATTTAAAAGCTCCATTAGTTTTTGATAATTTCAGATAATAAATATACTACTAAAGAGATCCTTTAGTAGTATTCTTTTCAAAAATAATTCATAACAAATACCTTACAATTAGCAGTTGTGAACAAATACTGCTAAATTTTTAAAAAAATTAAAATAATACTTGACAAAGAATCACTCATTTGCTATAATTTTATTAGCACTCAGATAATTATAGTGCCAAACTTAGAAAAAAATGGTATGACATGATTGATAAAAAAGAGTTTTTGTTAGATTCTATTATAAAAGCATATATTGAACATCTTGAACCTATTGGTTCTGGTCAGTTAAAAACAATGTATGATATAGCTTATTCACCTGCAACTATTAGAGGATACTTTAAAAAGTTAGGTGATGAGGGTTATCTTGCTCAAGAACATGCAAGTAGTGGAAGAACTCCTACTACTGAAGCATTAAAAGAGTATTGGACAAATAGATTAAACATAAGACTTGATATTATCAATTATAATAAACTAAATTTACTAGCAAAACAGATTGGATTGACAGTATTTTTAAAAGAGCAGCAAAAACAAGTTTTACAAAGAGTATTAAATATTGAAAACCTCTATCTCCTTTTAGAGTTTAGTTCTTTCTCTATCACTATTAAATATAACAGTGCATTAGATAAGTTTCTAAATGATATGTGTGAATTAGAAGCTACAAATATTTTAGAAATTGCTAAACAAGTTGGAGCTACTGAGTTATTTATAGAGCTTGATAAATATCTTTTTAACAGAGATTTTGAGGTAATAAATATCAAAGAATTTTTAAAAATATGTGTAGATTACGATTTAAATGAGATAGATATAAATAAATTTTTAAATGGTAATATCATGGATAGATTAGATCCAAATATGTACTTTCATGGTAGTGAAGGGTTAAACCAAATATTACCTCATGGATATATTGGAATAGTGCATGATGTGATAATAAATAATAAAAAATTTAAAATGTTAGTGGTTGGTGAGTTATCTAAAGATTACGAATATTTTTACAAAGGGATTATATAATGAAAGAAAATGAACAAGAAGTAGAAACGGAAGTTATTGATACTGAGGTTGAGACAGAAGAAACTGTTGAAACAAATGTAACACCAGAAGAAGTTTCAGATGAAGAAAAATTTGCATCTTTAGATGAAGAGTTTAAAGCAAAGATGGAAGCAAAAGTGGCAGCTGCAGAAGAAAAAGCAAAAGAAGCAGAAGATAAATTTTTAAGAACACACGCAGATTTTGAAAATATCAAAAAAAGACTTGAAAAAGAGAAATACAATGCTATAGATTATGCAAGTGAAAAGTTTGCAAAAGATTTATTAGCTCCTATTGATGCATTACAAATGGCAATTATTAGTGCAAATGCAGATGTCGAACCTGAACAATTAGTTGAAAAATTAAAAGAGGGTATTGAACTTACTGTAAAAGCATTTAATAAAGCGTTTGAAAAACATGATATTACTGAAGTTGAATATGATGAATTTAATCCAGATTATCACAATGCTGTAATGCAAGCAGATAGCCAAACTGTAGAATCAGGACAAATTGTTATGGTTATGCAAAAAGGGTATAAGTTTAAAGATAGACTTTTAAGAGAAGCAATGGTTTCAGTAGCTAACTAAAGAGAAAAAATTGACCGCGATGTCAAAAAACTATTGATAGAAGTAAAATAAAAATTATAATAATAAGGAAATAAAATGAGTAAAGTAATAGGAATAGATTTAGGAACAACAAACTCTTGTGTAGCAGTATACGAAGGTGGAGAAGCTAAAATTATATCAAACAAAGAGGGTAAAAATACAACTCCTTCAATTGTTGCATTCACAGATAAAGGTGATGTATTAGTAGGTGATCCTGCAAAAAGACAAGC
>Ga0193959_1001285_pt1 | contig 10023 bp, 8 predicted proteins | sample FB_2_MG_FD_140333 | JGI IMG/M metagenome (GOLD analysis project Ga0193959, IMG submission 140333) | Microbial mat bacterial communities from the Broadkill River, Lewes, Delaware, United States - FB_2_MG | ecosystem: Environmental > Aquatic > Freshwater > River > Microbial mats | place: USA...
CATCCACGCGCAATCCGGTTGGTCAAGCTTGGCAACCGACCGGTCGATAGAGAGGTCATGCAGGCTATTCTTGGATTTTTTGCCCTTTTTATTGGTATCTTTGTCATAGCCTCAATGCTTGTTGCCGCTTCAGGGATGGATTTAGTCTCTTCCGGCGCTGCAGTTATCGCTTGTTTGGCGAATATTGGTCCTGGGTTAGGCAGTGTTGGACCGGTTGATAATTTCGCGCACGTACCAGCTTTGGGAAAGACAGTGTTAATTGTTTGTATGTTGATGGGGCGTCTTGAGCTTTATACTGTCTTGGTTCTATTTTTTCCATCGTTCTGGCGTAAATAAGTTATCTCCTTCGCTCAACCTGGCTGCAAGCGTACATTGGCAGCCCATTTTCAGGGACGCATTTCACCCCATCCCTGGTGCTTGACTATCGCCATCCAGGCGATAGTCACTCTTACAATGAGCTACCAGCACACGCTATCAACGGTTAGTGGAGTCAACTGGATTAGCAGATAAGTTAATTCCTTATCTCTGGATTTGTGCCGTGAATGATTCGCCAGGCACATGGCAAGTGCCCCATGAGTTGTGTCTGTCCTAAAACTATAAAAGCCCCCATCGTCTTTGAGGACGATGGGGGCTTCCCCCCTCCGGAACCTATCTTGATGACAGGTAGCTCGGTTAATTCGTGCGGTCAGTATACTGATGATTTCTGACAAAAATCTGAATTTTGGTGCTACCAGCCAAAAAAAATGAAAAAAAAATGAAAAAATTACAGTTTGATGAACGCCAATTGGCGGCCTGTGACGCCTTCGTCACGACGATGCGAAAAGAATAACTCCGCATGGCAGCAGGTGCATTGATCGGACACGTCAATATTCTGTTGCTTCAGTCCTGCCTGCTCTAACTGTAGTTGACAGCTGAGAGGAATATCCAGTTGCCAGTGGCCTAAGCTGGTCTCCTCTGATATCTCATCCCAAAATCCAGTTCCCTGGCGAAATTTTTCACGGACTGGGCGATCAACTTCATATTTATGTGCGCCAATTCCTGGTCCGATAGCAGCAAAAAGATCATCTGTCGATATCTTAAAGTTGCTGCTGATTGCACTGATGACCTTTTGAATCAGTCCATTTGCTGCACCGCGCCATCCTGCGTGTATGACAGCTCCTATTTGTTGAGTTGGGTGCCAGATCAATATAGGAATGCAGTCCGCAGTCAATACGCCAAGCATGATATCCGGTTGGTTGGTGATGATGGCATCAGCTTCAATTGTCAGGAAATGACTAAGATCAGGATTCTCTTCATCGATCAGCAAAATGTCATTACCATGAACCTGTTTAACTGTCAGAAGTTGGTGTGGTGACAGGTTAAAGCTACGAGCTAGCGTTGAACGGTTTCCTTCAACACTGGCGAGTTGATCATCAGTGCCAAAACCTAAATTGAGAGAATGGTAAGGTGGGCGACTGACGCCACCATTCCGTGTTGTAAATCCAGCTTCAATTGTGGCGGGTACCCTGGCTGGTTGCAGATAGGATACTTTTCCTTTGCGAACAAGTTTCATTGAAATCCTCGTGTTTATTTCAAAATTTTATACGAAATCAGCAGCTCTGGTACTGTTGATCCAGATAGCTGATTATCTTACTGAGAGTTTCAGGCATTTCGCTAGAAAATTCCAGATATTTTCCTGATTTTGGGTGAATAAATCCAAGTAAGCGGGCATGAAGAGCTTGTCCCGGTAGTTGAGCAATCATTTTTTTCAATACAGGGTCTTTAATTGATGCTGTTCTTGAGCGGTTCCCATATAGGGGGTCTGCAACCAAAGGGTAGTTCATCTCTGAAAAGTGAACACGGATTTGATGCGTTCGACCGGTCTCGAGTTTAAATTCGATCAAGCTCATATTTTGGTTGGAGAAGCGCTTTTTAACTTTCCAGTGTGTGACTGCTGATTTACTGTTCTTGGCTTTCCCGCTCATTTTTTTGCGGTGGATCGGATGTCGGCCTATCGGCTGATCGACGGTTCCTGAATCTATGTCTGGACAGCCATGTACCAAGGCGAGATAACGGCGTTGCACAGAGTGATCTTTGAATTGTTCTGACAACTGTTGATGACTTTGATCGTTTTTTGTTGCGACCAGCAGGCCTGAAGTGTCTTTGTCTATGCGGTGTACGATCCCTGGGCGCAGCTCACCACCAATTCCGGCGAGGTCATCACAGTGGTAAAGCAAAGCATTTACCAGCGTGCCATGTGAGTGTCCGGCCGCGGGATGGACAACCATTCCTGCAGGTTTATTGATGACAATCACATCTTGATCTTCATAGCAGATGTCTAGAGGGATTTCTTCGGGAATGGCTTCTGTCGGTTCTGGCTCAGGAAGAATCACTTGGATTGATTCTCCACCTTTGAGCTTGAGGCTCGATTTTACAGGAATTCCGTCAAGAGTAATCAGTCCACTGGAAATCAGTTTTTTAAGCTGTGAACGGCTGATTTCAGGAAGGCAATCTGACAGGTAGGTATCGAGTCTCTCGGCAGGGTGCTCTTCCGGAAATGTGATCTTCCGGGATGACCTCATTTACCAGATCTGACTTTCAATTTTACCAGCTTGTTTGATCATGACATCAACAATGGCGCGCTCATATAAGTGCTCTCGATTTTGCATCTCGGGTGAGACGCGAGAAAAAAAGTGCTCCCGTCCTTCTTTGAGCTCTTCATTCATAATGTCAAAAATTGAGTCACTCTTAATCCCTTCAGTCACTTTTTCCTGGTTATAAAGGGCGATATCGGAAACGATCGCTCGTGCCAAGCGGAACGCGAGATCGGGATTTTCAACCAGTCTAGCCATAAGAGCTTCTCCCCAAATACTAATTCAGCATAATAATGATTTTGAGGCTTAGTTTATTAAATTATTTTGAATATAGCAAGTCAAAAGCTGAAGATTTGAGAGTAAAAATTATTTTGAATTAATGATAGCGTATGTTAATGTGTCCGACGTGAGTTAAGAGTATTCGTGAGAATGTCAAATTAGAGTCGGGGGTCTGAATGACAAACAAATATCAGAATATCAATTTTGATCTTAATCGCTTACCAACGATGCCTTTAGTGGCAGCACAGATGATGGAATTATTTAATATGCCTGATTCGTCGGCAGGCAGAATGGCTCGTGTCATCTCCAAGGATGCAGCCGTGACCGCTCGCGTCCTAAAAATAGCGAATTCATCTTTTTACAGTATGTCGCGTACAGTAAGTAGTTTGCCTACTGCGATTGTCATTTTGGGGGAAAGGACATTACGTAATCTGGTTTTGGCCGCCAGCATGCGCGGCATGAACCAAACATTTGGGGCTGTTGAAAAAATGCTATGGGAAGATTCCATGGTTTGTGCCCTTGGTTCACGCTTTCTGGCGCGTAAGCTTGGTGTTGCGGATCCTGAAGAGGCCTTTATGGCAGGGCTATTCCGCCATATAGGGTTGGTTGTTCTTAATAATCAGGATCAGCAAGCAGGTGATTTTATTATTTCAGCAATCACGTCGCACGGCAAGAATATGGCGAACCGTGAACGTGATCTTTTTGGTGCAACTCACGCAGAAATCGGTGCCGCGGTTCTTGAGTGCTGGAAATTGTCCGAGATCCTGTCTCTTGTTGCCCTGCACCATAAAGATGGTGCTCTTCCTGCTGATGCTTGCGATGATGCTGTCAAATTATCAGCTCTGATTAATATCGCCGGTGCGTTTCCAGCCTACTTTGGTATTTTTGGTGTCCAGCGTGAACTGGACCTTGAATCCTTTTATGGAATTCAAACTCTGAATCTTGATCCCGCTGAACTTGCAACGTATATGAAGGAGTTCAAGGGGATATTTGATGAGAATCGCAGCGATTTCCTGTCATAGGGTCGATTGATGACGAACGACTTAAAAGAACTGTTTGATTCCCTGGGCACACAAATTGATCCGATTCTGCTTTTTAAGGCTGTTGAGCAGAATCCAGCAGTTGTTGTCATAACAGATCCTGATGGCAACATTATTTACACGAATAAAAAATTTAGTGAGATGACTGGTTATAGTGCTGATGAAGCACTTGGTGAGAATCCACGCTTACTTAAAGGAAATGATGGTTATACCGATTACGCTGAAATGTGGCAGACATTACAGCGGGGAGAGGAATGGCGTGGAGATTTTCATAATAAAAAGAAAAATGGCGATTTTTTCTGGGAGAGAGCCTCTATCTCGCCAATTATGGATAGTGAAGGGACAATAACTCAATTTCTCGCAATCAAGGAAGATATCACCGAGCGGAAGAAGATTGAGGAAGATCTGGAGAGGACCGTTGCTGAATCAACCCAGATGGCGATTAGTCTTGAATTTTTAAATGCCGAATTGAAATCAACGCAGTCACAGATGCTTCAGAGGGAAAAAATGGCCTCAGTTGGGCAGTTAGCCGCTGGTGTTGCTCATGAGATCAATAATCCAATCGGTTTTGTTACGAGTAACCTGCGTAGTCTGGATAAATATCTATCAAAGTTAACTGATTATCTAAAGGAGATTGAGGCAAGCATTGATAGTGAGGCTCCCCAACTCAAAGGCAAAATTAAAGAGCAAAAGAAAAAAAGGAAAGTTGATTTCATACTCGAAGATTGTAGTGATCTGATTGAAGAGTCGCTTGATGGGTCTGAACGAGTTAGAAAGATTGTTCAGAACCTTAAAACCTTCTCCCGGGTTGATTGTGCCGATATTCAGATGGCAGATTTGAATGAATGCCTGGAAAGTACAATCAATATGGTTTGGAATGAGATCAAGTATAAAGCAACATTGGAGAAAACTCTTGCTGATTTACCTGATCTGTACTGTAAACCACAGGAACTATCTCAGGTTTTCACCAATATTCTGTTGAATGCTGCTCAGGCAATCGACAAAGGTGGTGTCATAAAGGTATGTAGTTGGCAGGATGGTGAAACGCTGCTCGTTAGTTTTGAGGACAATGGCTGTGGTATTCGCCAAGAACATAAGGATAAAATATTCGAACCGTTTTTTACGACAAAACAGATTGGTGACGGAACCGGTCTGGGGATGAGCATCAGTTACGAAATTGTTAAGAACCATGGCGGAAGCATCGTCATCGATTCAGAGTCTGGAGTAGGGACAACCATGACTGTAAGTTTTCCTCTGACTCGTGAGGTTTCAGAATGAAACTGCGGACAAAAATGATCGCAATTCTGGTTGTAACGGTTATCATCGTTATGAGCGGCAGCGGGATATTTTTCTTTATGCATTATAAAAGCGCATTCAGGGATTCAATTAACCAGTCCATCAACTCAATAGCAATACATGATGCCGATATCATCGAACACTACCTCGCCCAAAAAATACATTCAGCTGAACATATTGGTGAGATGGTTCCCTATCTCACTATTGAGTACGGAGATTATGATTGGCTCAGCGATTACTTCCAGCGACACTTTAGAAAATATTCCTCTTTCAATGATGGGTTTATTTTTATCGATGCGGATGGAATTTTAAGGGCTAATTATCCGGCCTATCCAGAACAATATGGTCGCGATTATTCTGACTATGAATTCTTTAAGAAGACTATGTCCAGCAAAGCGGGAGTGATCTCTCAACCCTACCGTCTTGAGCGCAATGGTGAAGAGGTCTTGACGATATCGACATATATCAGCACGCCGGACGGGAAGCCGCTGGGGGTGATTGGCTGTGTTTCTTCATTGCTGCGTGATGCTCAGCTTCAGAACCTTCGGACTCGTCGAATCGGGATAAGTGGTTACAGTTATGTGTTCGACAAAAGCCGTATGATGATTCTTCACCCTGACGCAACGAGAATGCTTCAGCGAGATGTCCCCCTGGGTAAAAATAAGATGTTTGATGCTGCTGTTGCGGGTGTTTACGGGACAGCTGAGACAGTTAATTCGAAAAGTATCAGAATGCTGTCTGCATTTAGGCCGGTCAGAGGCACCGATTGGATTGTCTGTAGCCAAATGCCTATCAGCGAAGCTTTTGTGCCCTTGTGGGCAAGTCAGAAAATATTTGGTTTCTTTGTTGTTTTTGGAAGTGCTACCGCAGCTCTCATTGGTCTCATTTTGGTTCATCGCAGTATGCAAGGTTTGACTACACTAGAACGTGTAACTGCAGATCTTGCCATTCCAGATAGAGGGCATAATGTCGATGATGTTTTAAATGAGGAAACGGCGAAACTTCGTCCATTGGAAAACCATCCTGAATTCGGACCTTTAGCGCTGGTTATTGGTAAACTCTATGAGCGGCTCGGACGTTCTCTTGCCGAGAGTCAAGCAATGGCGGACAGTTTGGATGAAGCTTATCGGCAGCTGAAATCGACACAGTCTCAAATCCTTCAACAGGAGAAGATGGCTTCTGTGGGGCAGTTGGCTGCAGGAGTCGCCCATGAAATCAATAACCCAATGGGATTTATTAGCAGTAATCTGACCACTCTAAAGCGTTATCAAGGTAAATTGATCGACTATCTTCGATTGTTAGAAAAATGTGGTCAGGAAAGTGAGCAGCGGCAACAGCAAAAAGAGTATAAAACGAAACAAAAAATTGATTATATTCTTGAGGATATCGTCGACTTGATTGATGAATCGAGTGACGGAGCTGAGCGTGTTAAAAAAATCGTGCAGAATCTGAAAAGTTTTTCACGAGTGGATCAGTCCGATTGCGTTCTGGCTGATATTAATGAGTGTTTGGAAAGTACATTGGCCATCGCCTGGAATGAGATCAAGTATAAATCCACACTGGAAAAGGATTTCGGTCCTCTGCCGCTGTTGACCTGTTATCCTCAGCAGCTGAACCAAGTCTTTTTGAATATTCTGATTAATGCTGCACAGGCCATCAAAGAAAACGGAGTCATTCGGATCAAAACATGGGCAGGTGAGCAGACAATTAATATTTCAATCAGTGACAACGGTTCAGGAATAGCGCCAGCTGTTAAAAGGCGGATTTTTGAACCATTTTTCACGACAAAAGAGGTTGGTGAAGGAACAGGTTTGGGGATGAGTATCTCCTATGAAATCATCAAAAAACATGGAGGACAAATCCATGTTGATAGTGAAGAGGGCGATGGGACAACTTTTACCATAGTTTTGCCGTGTCAAGGGGAGGGTGAGTAATGGCGGATGAAATTAAGATTCTATGTGTCGACGATGAAAAGAATGTTCTAAAGGCTCTTCGTCGCTTGTTTATGGATGAAGATAATTACGAAATTCTTATCGCGGAATCTGGAGAACACGGTTTAAAGTTGCTTGATGAAGAGGAAGATATCCGGATGGTTATTTCCGATTATCGTATGCCGGAAATGAACGGTGTTGAATTCCTACGTCAGGTCTACGAGAAAAGTCCAGATACGATCAGAATTGTTTTGTCCGGCTATGCTGATACGGCTGCTGTTGTTGAAGCGATCAATCAGGGGCAAATTTACAAATTTATACCCAAGCCCTGGAACGATGAGGAACTTTTGTCAACTGTTTCCGCTGCCTTGCACCATCAGGAATTGCAATGGCAGGTGAAAACGATGGCAGATGAGTTGCAGAGAAAAAACACTGAACTTCAGGAAATTAACGAAAACCTTGAAAGCTTAGTTGATAAAAGAACAGAGGCATTGGAAATTCGCAACCATGTTCTGCAGATATCGCAAGGAATTCTGGATGTTATCCCTGTCGTTGTTTTTGGTATAGATCCCGAACAAATGATTGTCCATTGTAATGAGTATGCGAGGGAACTGTTCCCTTATGAGGGGCTTGGACCCTTGGGCAATGATCGCAGAGATGTCTTTTCTGAAGAGGTTAATGTCCTGATTGATCGTTTAGATGAAGAGGCCAGCCCCCAGGCTTCGGTCGTTGTTCATGGCCGATCATATCATGGTGAGGTCAGGCGCTTACATGAAAGTCTGTCGCAGGGAGTTGTTGTTTCTCTAATACCGCAACACTAAGACAAAGGAGAGGGGAGAACTGTTTGAGGTACTATTGTGGATGATCGTCTAAATACTGACCGTACTGTTAAAATTCTTTTGGTTGATGATGAAATTAATATCACCAAGGCACTGCGGCGATTATTGATGCATGTCGATGGTTACGATATTTACACGGCAGATTCAGGCATGCGAGGCTTAGAACTTCTTGCTGAAGAAACTGATATTGCCGTTATTGTATCAGACCAACGGATGCCAGAGATGACAGGTGTTGAGTTCTTGCATAAGGCTCGGCAAGTCGCTCCAGATGCAGTGCGAATTTTATTGACCGGGTATGCAGATATTGAAGCTTCGATTGCAGCGATTAACAGAGGAGCAATTTTTCGCTATCTGACTAAGCCTTGGGATGATGATGATCTCCTCCAATCGATAGGAGACGCTGTTAACAATTATCTTCTGGTCTCTGAAAATAGACGTTTGAATGCCTTGGTGTTGAAACAGAAAAATGAATTACATGATTGGAACCAGCGCCTTAAGCAGAGGGTTTTAGATCAAACCTCTCAGATACGAGCCAAAGGTGATGAGATTGCCGAGAGTCACCATCAGTTACAGCAGAGTTTTAACAGTACGATTGAAATTCTGACCGGGTTGATTGAGATGAGAGACACGCGGGCTCCAGGGCATAGCCGGAATGTCGCTGAACTTGCAGCCGTTATGGCGAAGAAGCTGAATCTGTCTGAGGATAATCAACGTAAGATTCACATTGCTGGACTGCTTCATGATATCGGTAAAATAGGGATGTCAGACAGAGTGGTTTTGACACGTATTGCTGATCTTCGGGGGGAGGATTTGCTGGAATATCATGCTCATGTTGTGCGTGGTCAGGCTGTGGTTGAGATGATTCCAGCTTTCAGTAAAGTTGGAGAGTTGGTTCGACACCATCATGAGCGTTTCGACGGAGCTGGGTTTCCTGATGGATTAAAAGGGGACGCTATTCCTTTAGGAGCAAGATTGATCTGTGCTGCGGACTTATTTGAGCATATGTTGAGTAAGCTTCCTGAAGAAGATGCATTGACGGAAGCTCTAGCTGCTCTCGATAGTGAATGGGGCATCATTCTTGACCCTTCTCTGAAAGATGTTCTTGCTGAAGGGGCGAATGAGGTTTATACCAAACTCGATATTTCTTCTGACATTGTAGAAAAAAAGGTGTCTCCTAACGAATTAGAAGAAGGAATGCAGTTAAGGCACGACCTTTATAGCGGGACAGGTGTTCTGTTGTTGAAAAAAGGAACCTTTTTCAACGAAGCATCAATCAAAGCAGTAAAAAGGTGCTATATGGTTGATCCTTTTGAACGTGAAATTCTAGTTTTGCTCAATTATCGATGAAATTCTATCTAATTTGTATTGTGTCTTTTGACATAAATGGGAACCTATCTGCGTTATCGTTTGATCGTGAAATTTAAATGCAGCTAAGCATAACTGTGGTCGGAGTTTGACATCAAGGTTGATCGATACGGATTTTAGCGAGTGAGCATCTTCACTCTATAATGGAATGTTAATATGGATGGTTCGATGGTACAGAACAAAAAAATACTGATTGTTGATGATGAGGCGGGTTTTCGAGATTTTGTCAAAATTGTTCTGTCAGATAATGGCTATGTCTGTTTTCAGGCCGAAAGCGCTAAAGATGCCCAGAAGATTCTCAAAAGTGAAACTGTTGATTTATGTCTGCTCGATTTAATTATGCCAGAACGATCAGGTGATGATTATTTGAAGGAGATCAAGCATATTTATCCAGATATTGGTGTGATTATTTCAACTGGAGTCGGGTCTTTGGATGCAGCAGCAAAGTGTCATGACCTGGGAGCTGATGATTACCTTTTAAAACCGTTTGAACCGCAGCGTTTGTTGATCAGTTTAAAAAATGTGTCAGAGCGCAGACGGTTGTTAATTGATAAAAAGTTTTATCATCGGCAGCTCGAGAAGAAACTCGCAGAACAGGAAGCAGAGATAAAATTGTCTCAGTCTATTCTGGTGCAACAGGAAAAGCTGGCTGCAATCGGTCAGCTTGCCGCTGGCGTTGCTCATGAAATTAATAATCCAG
>Ga0193959_1001287_pt1 | contig 10016 bp, 5 predicted proteins | sample FB_2_MG_FD_140333 | JGI IMG/M metagenome (GOLD analysis project Ga0193959, IMG submission 140333) | Microbial mat bacterial communities from the Broadkill River, Lewes, Delaware, United States - FB_2_MG | ecosystem: Environmental > Aquatic > Freshwater > River > Microbial mats | place: USA...
ATTGCCATAGCCAAATTCAACCGCTTGAACAAAAGCTTCCACATAGTTAGGAACTGGCACAAAATGTTTGCGCTGTTGCTTGGGCAAACCCTTTAAAAGCGCGGTACATTTTTCCAGTAGCATACCCGGCACTAGCCATTCGATCTGATTCAACGGTAACGACGTCAATAAAGGTAGAGGTACCTGTAGAGTAACCCCATCATCCTTTGCACCGGGTGCAAAATGATAGAACAGTTTCAAACGTGCTCCGTCCCAAGAGAGATGATCTGGATATTCGTTATCGGTGACATGCTCCGCTGAGCGCTGGAGGATATCTTCCTCCTGCATAACCAAGCTATCAGGGTTCTCCAATTCAATCTCATGACGCCACTTTTCAAAACCCGCACCATTGACAATATACTCACCGTTTAAGCTCTGTAACTTAAGACGGTAATAATCGTAAAGCTGCTCTTCATCCACCAACAGATCTTTGCGGCGTGATTTCGCTTCAAGCTTTTCAATTCCTTTTAGTAAGGCGCGATTTTTTTTGATAAAAGGAGCCTTCGAATGCAGCTCTCCTTCAACTAGCCCCTGCCTAATAAACAGCTGATGCGAAATATCAACATCAATCTTGCCGTAGCTAACCTTCCTTTTTGGGATAATGATCATGCCATAAAGGGTAACCTGCTCAGTCGCAACCACTTCGGCCCGCTTCTTTTCCCAATGAGGCTCGCTATAACTTTTCTTTATTAAGTGAGGGGCAAGTCTTTCTGCCCAAGCAGGATCGACACGCGCAATGCAGCGCGCATAAAGCTGACTCGTTTCGACCATCTCAGCAGCCATGACCCATTTAGGCGCTTTTTTATATACAACCGAACCAGGGAATAAAAAGAAGCGTCTATTTCTTGCCCCTAGATACTCTTTACCCTCTTGCTTGAACCCCATATGACTCAGCAAACCAGCAAGCAGTGAGCGATGGACTGATTCATAAGACGCGGGTTCACTACGCTCTACATATTTTTGGTCTTTCTCTCTTAGCTCTTTGCAGATGATATGCAGTTGGCGATGGGTATCGCGCCACTCCCTCATCCGCATATAGGATAAGAAGTTTTTCTTACAAAATTTTCGTAATTGATTTTGTGTCAGCTCTTGGCGCTGAACCTCATACAAATCCCACAAATTCACAAACGTCAGAAAATCCGACTCTTCATTCGCATATTCACGATGCTTTTGATCACTTGCTTGCCTTTTGTCCTGCGGCCTCTCTCGAGGATCTTGAATACCGAGTGCACTGACGATCACCAACATCTCTCGTAAGCAATTATTCCGAGCCGACTCGATAACCATTCTTCCTAAGCGCGGATCTATAGGTAATTTCGCTAACTGCCAACCTATACGGGTAATCAAACGCTTTGCATCAACTGCCCCTAACTCTTGCAGCAGCTTAAACCCATCATTAATAAAACGACTATCCGGCGGATCAACAAAGGGGAAATCAGAAATATCACCTAACTTAAGCGACAGCATCTGCAAAATAACAGCGGCAAGATTAGTTCTTCGTATTTCAGCATCAGTAAATTCAGGGCGACTAATGAAGTCATCTTCTGAATAGAGCCTTATACAGATCCCTTCAGATACTCGACCACAACGGCCTGCTCGTTGATTCGCACTAGCCTGAGAGATTGCCTCTATAGGAAGACGCTGCACTTTGGAGCGGTAGCTATAACGGCTAATTCTCGCCACACCTGTATCAATTACATACTTGATGCCTGGCACCGTTAATGATGTCTCAGCCACATTTGTAGATAAGGTTATCCTTCGACTTGATGTCCCGTTTCGCGTAAAGATCTTCTGCTGTTCGGAAAGTGATAGCCTTGCATACAGAGGCAGTATTTCTATGCCTTTGAGATTGGCCTTGCGAAGAACATCAGCAGCCTCTCTAATTTCCCTTTCACCCGAAAGGAATACTAGAAAGTCACCATGAGGCATCTTGCCTGCCTTGCGTTCCATATCCTGAATTTCTTCTACAGCAGAGAGAATCCCCTGATACATATCAGACGTTTTTTCATTCTCCCCTGCCATTTCATTCAATGGACGATAGAGAATATCAACTGGGTATGTTCGGCCTGATACCTCAATAACTGGAGCATTATCGAAATGCTTCGAGAAGCGTTCCAGATCAATAGTCGCAGAAGTGATAATGACTTTAAGATCAGGGCGTCTTGGTAAGATTCGCTTGATATAACCCAGTAGGAAATCGATGTTAAGGCTTCTTTCATGAGCTTCATCAATGATCAGAACTTCGTATTTCTCCAAGAAGCGGTCATTCTTCGTTTCAGCTAGAAGAATACCATCAGTCATCAACTTCACTTGAGTAGAATCATTAGCCTGCTCATGGAAACGAACTTGGTAGCCCACCCTATCACCAAGGGCAGTATTGAGCTCTTCTGCAATACGAGTAGCCACTGTTCTTGCTGCCAAGCGGCGTGGCTGTGTATGACCAATCAGACCTTTACACCCTAACCCAAGATCAAGACATATCTTGGGTAACTGAGTGGTCTTCCCTGAACCGGTTTCGCCCGCTAAGACAATAACCTGATTTTCATTAATTGCCTTTGCAATCTCTTCTCGGCGTGAAGAGATCGGCAAATCAGGATAGGAAATTTCAGACAAAAGCTCCTTTCTCTTACTCACCCAATCACGGGAGCTCTGAATGTCATCAGATAGCTTTTGTATTGCTCCTTCATCCTTATCATCTTTCAACCGATCAATGCGGCGTTTTAGGTGAAAGCGGTCTGAAATTCGGCATTCGCTAAGAAATGTTCTGAGCTGTTTCTTACTTTGAGACAAGTGAGGGCCTTATACATTTTCGATCTCTGGGCAGGCAATTTTAAAGCATACATTGCATTCCTTCACCTTAAACAAGAAGCATCCTCTCAACTTATTGATATTTCATTTTTTTCAAATCGCCACTTCATTCTTAAATAGCTAATAACCCACTGTTTTTATTACATAAAAATAGCATTCAAAAACACTTTACTGAGGAACCAAAAATGAGTAAAAAAGCTTATCTATACACTAGAGTTAGTACACAGGAACAAGCCTCTCATGGGCAGGGGCTTAAAAGACAGCGAGCGCTAGCCGAGGACTTCCTAAAGAACTATCCAGAATACGAAATTCATGACGTATACGAAGATGCAGGGAAAAGTGCTTTCTATGCAAAAAATCTCGATGAAGATGCTGGGCTTGGTGGGTTCATCACTTCCGCAGAGAATGGCAAGATTGAACCAGATAGCCTGTTAGTTTTGGAATCCATGTGCAGACTGAGCCGCATAGGCACCAGAAAAGGCTCCAAACTTCTAAGCAGAATTTTTGACTGCAAAATCAATATTGCCGTCGTTAAGTTCAATACCATTTTTTACTGGAACCAAGAAAATGATTTAAATGAATGCATTATGCTTTCTAGTGGCTTGTACCTTGGACACTTAGAATCTGAACAAAAATCACAACGAATTAAAAAAACTATGGAAATTAAGCTTGAACAAGCTCGTAAAGGAGAGACGAAATTCAGAGCAAGAGCTCACCCTGCGTGGCTGAGATACAACGAACAGTCAGGAGAACATGATCTGATACCTGAAAAGGTAAAAGTTGTAGAAATGATCTTCGAGCTGTTTTTGAGCCAGAAAATGGGATGTTCCAGAATTGCAAAACACCTGAATGATAGACAAATCAAGCCAATTACCAAAAGCAAGCAGTGGACATACAACAGTGTTCATAGCCAATTAAAAAATGAAGCAGTAATTGGCGAGTACCAACCGAGAAGGAAGCTAAAGAAGAATGGTACGACAAAACTTGAAAACAACGGCACACCTATCACAGGCTATTACCCTGCAATCATCTCAATCGCGGATTATGAATCTGCCCAAAAATCGTTCCTTAACAATCGGAAAAACAAGCGCCAAGGCAGTCTAGCGAAATTCAACAATCTCTTTCGGCATATAGGTACTTGTCTTCTTTGCGGCTCATCTATGATTCATAAAGAAGGCCATCTCAGATGCAACAACTCACCCGTACAATGCACAAATAAAAATGTGCGTTACCCCGATGTAGAAAACTCATTAACGGATTTCTTTCAATCAGCAAGTTTTTTGAAGTTTCTTGTATCCAGCACTGAAGATATCAGTTTAGAAGCATCCCTTAACGCCAAGCTACAGCCTCTGCTTCGTGCTAAGAAAAACTATACGTTCGGCATAAAATCAGTCATTGATGAAGAAGTTATAGCAAGTTTTCACAGACGAATAGGTGAACTACAACAACAGATGTCAGCAATCGAACACCAGCTTTCCATCTTGCAATCAGAGAGGGGAAAGCTAATTCAAAGCACCGACCTGTCTGATGAGATAGTACGAGAACAATACAACGCCCTGTTGCTTGAACATGTTGAATATATAAAGTTCTACAGTGACTATATTTCGATCAAGCTCAAGGGTGACGATTTTGAATCCATAAGGCACTCATCACTAACAACAATCAAAGCAACAAGAAGTCTCAGCAACATGCCATCACCCAAAAGCGACCAAGACAGTAGCTCTGTTGACTTTATTGAGACCTTAAAAGCAGATGAAGACACCCACAGAGCAAGATTCATCTATCAAAGGCAGCTTAAAGAAGGACTTTCTAGGAAGCAGACCATGCGTATTTTCAGAGAGCAAAAAGTAAAGATCTCAGATGAAGAGCACCGAAAATTGCGAGCTGAAATTGGAGTAGAGTACAGAGAGGATAAGGTAAAATAGTGCTTTAATTTCAGGCAGTTGAATTTATCAATAATTATCAATATTTATCGGTAAAGTATCAATTTTAACCGCATTCCTGCTTGGCTACGATGGATCTCGACATAAACCAATACAGGAGAACCAATCATGTCGAATAAGCAGAGCAATCATAACTCTAACATCAGTAACGCCAACAAAGGCACCAGCGGTACTAATACAACCTATTCTCAAAACCAAGGCAATCGTGGTTGGCAGATGAACCCACAAAACCCTGCTAGTGGTCGAAAAGGGAAATAGCATTAATGCTGGGCGATATTTTCGCCCAGCCTTTATCTTATTAGAGGATAAAAATGGGAACGGAATCGACAGGTAAAAATTCTAAGAAAAAGAAATTTCAGCAAACAAGGCAGCTGATCGGTCTTGCTTTAAATGACGGATGGACTCAGACAGAAATAGCTAAAGCATGCCGTGTACATCAATCAATGGTGAGTAGCTGGAAGAATGGGGCATCTAAAGCCACCGAAACCCAACTTTATCCTTTACTGGAAGTATACGGTCATAAACTACGACGTAATACTTTTAGGGTCTATTGGTCAGTCAGTCAAGAATCTCCCAACCCTGTTTTCCATAAAGTTGAAGGGAAGGTAATCCTATCGCAGAGCTTTTCAGACCCTAGACGACACGGTCATAAGCTAATCAAGAAAATACCAACTTACAAACTGGTTATTCATGATCAGGGAAAAGGGAAATTCAGGATAATTGGACAAAATAGACTAACGTTCCAACATTCAAACGATGAACTAGAATGTAGTCACGAAGATGCTATTTGGAACTCGACTGTTAGTGACCAAATCACTGTTTCTGAATTGCTGGACTTCATTGATAAATACTGTCGAGACGTTCTGAAAGAATTTCCGAGTGATGCCAACACACTCCCCTACCTGATTCGAAAAGCTCTACTCAACCATGGGCATCATGTAGAAGGTATTGTCGATTACCCAGCCGTTTGGTAACTTTATTTTAAACCCACAGGTAGTGAGCACCTCATACGCTCAAAAGGCAGTACGACTGCTGTAGGTTTGTACACCTTCGGGTTAGCCCTGTGACTAGCCATTTTGCTATCACAGCGCGATCAAACCATTTTGGAGTGCATTTTTACCGCCCACTATTGGGATAGGCGAACGGGAAACTTATTAGCTGAACCGTAATTTTGCATAACGGGAAAGGGTGGGATGATAGCCAAGCCGTCTGAAAATGGCCGCTTGGCTATTTTTATACTTAAAGCCCTTTTTAGGTATGGATATCATTCAATTTACCTTTATTGCCAAGCACGGAATTGCTATGAACTCTGATCAGGAACTCCAAGAAATCGCCGAACAATGTAATTGTGAACCAAATCCAGATATTGTGGCAGGCTGGAACTCTGCTAAAGATGGAGTATTTACTCCCCCCTATAACCTTTCCCGTGACCGTAGCCGAGATTGGGTAAAGGGCAATAAAGCTTATAGAACTAGAGTGATAAGTCTCCCAGAAAACCTATCCAAACAAGAAGCATATCGTGCAGGTTATCAAAGCTATTTCGATAATAATGGAAAACTTATTAACTTATGTAAAGGCAGAGGTGAACTTGAACACGCTTTTGCTGACGGCTGGGCACAGGCCTTAAGAAGGCAGCCTACACCCAAGTTCAACAAAGAGAAATATGAAACAAACAGACCTACAACATTAAGAGAGAAGTATTCGAACAGGGATCAAAGGTTTGAATCTGTTGAAACCACTGTAAATAATTATAAGCGCATCAAAGATGGGGAATAGATTAGGCACCCAGAAAAATGCAGTTCAAATCTAATCTGACAGAAACACTCGAAAAACGGGCAACTGTCAGATCAGACCTGAACTAGTAGAAGTTAACCCTTTTCGTGAATCCGATTGATTAACTCAATGGTCTTCTTCAATGCTTCATTCCTATTATCGTCAATAGCTCCATATACAATGGTTTTTGTACCTTTATTGATATAGGTGGCCATCCCCTGAAACGGAGCGGTTTCCCCTCTAGTCGTAAAGAAATACCTTTTACCAAAAATATCCTTTTCAATAATTGTCTTCTCATCATTTATTTCTGTATTTACCGCCCAATGAATGAGAGATTCTATCGTCTGGAAATCATCTACGACTTCGTTTGCATTTTGTTTGGTTAACTTCTCTTTGAATTTATACCACTCACCTGTATTTTTGGATTCCATACATAAATGTGGTTCAATTGCCCCTAGTCTCCACAACCAAATCGACTGTTGTCTAAAGTGACTTTGTAGCTGTTCAATACACTCGCCTGCCTCATTCTCTAACGCCAGTAACTCGTAGATATCAGGAGCTTTGAACCCATTACCTCCTGTTGGATTTCTGCCATTCAATTGAAATCCATGCTGAGGCTGGATTTCTCTGATGATATCCAAGCATTTCTCTAACGCTGGATGATCTTTCTCTATCATTTTCTTTTGCTTTGCCACAGTAAAAGCAAAATCCAAGTCTACCAACGCCTTAGCAGGTATATTCATCTCATTTAGTATTTGAAGCATCCCGGGGATATTTGGTGATCCTGTTGCGATCACCAATGCAAGCTTTGATTCCCCTAACGTTTTCTTAGTAATAGACTGGAATAGTGAAGGTAAAACATGCTTTTCCGTATCACCTTCAGCAATCAGTACCCTGTCAGAAAACAGTATCTGGCCTAGGTTGTATGTGTCAAAAAGCAATCTAGCTTGTGATTCGTTGTCATTGAGAACTTTGGTAATCGCTTCTTTTAATCGAACTTCAACTCTTGTTCCTTGCTCGTCCTTTCGGACAATATTAGTAATCGGGATGTCGCTTTGCTCGATCATAAATGGGGAATGGGTGGAAAAAACCACTTGATATCCATTCTGAGCAAGGATTTTTAAAGACGCTCTAATTTGCTCTATGGCCTGTGGGTGAAGAAACAACTCGGGCTCATCTATGAGCAACAAATTGGTTTTCCCTTCCTTTGTCGCATCCTTTGTTATCTCAGCTAGATATCTAATAAGAGTCATTTGAATTGCACGCTGGGCTCCATGCCCCATGCTGTTGAAATCACTAACTCTATCCAATCCCTTTTCAGATACTCTTATACTTCCTTGCTTGAATAGGTCTGCAACGTTCGGAGTCGGTATATCAAGATTGAGTTCAATACCGGGAAAGAAATCACCTACCCTTTCATTTATAGATGAGTCAAACTCCTTGAACTCCTCCAATCGCTCACTACCCCCAAGATTTAGCTTCTTTCCTATAGCTAACAATGCGGTATCAATTTCTGAACCTTTCGATCTTAAGATTTCTTTTTGAAGTGCTGATAGTATTTTTCCAATCGTATTTCCTGCTTTAAACTTTGAAACATCTTCAGCAGAATCTTCCATGGAGTTGATAAAAGTTGGTTCTGGAAAAAGAGTAGATATTGCTTGCGGAATTCCGTTAGGGTTGACCCAGTCATCATCCTTCCGGCTTGGTGCTCTAATCCCCAAAACCACCGAATTTTTCCCTGTACCCGGCTTTTCCTGAAAAAATCTGACATTTAAGCAGCCATCTTCAATATATGGAGTTAAGCTATTTTTTTGCGGTTGAGTTAAGTGCTTCAGTGCCTCTTCTTCCAAGCCTTTTAACAAAGCTACTATTTCTATAGGTTTGTCTGGGTCACAAAAATTGTTAGCTGACAGTCCCTTAGCCGTAACTAAAGCATCAATACACTTTAAAATATTTGATTTACCAGCATTATTGTACCCAACAAGGGGCGTAAAGCTTTCTAGTAGAACTTTTGCTTGTTTACAGGATCGAAAATTGTGAATTTCCATTTCAGCAATGTGATGCATCCATTTTCTCCAAAAAAGTTAACAGTTTAATTGCCCGCAGTTTATTTTCGGTTACTGACTGAGAAGTCATAACAACATTCCGTTACAACACTTTTCATAAGCACCGCCATATTTCGTCAGAAGCATGCTGACATCATTGCTTTCATAACCTAGTTTATCCCTTTATCCCAATAATACAGGCAGCTATTCGTTCACTTACATGAGTGGTGGGATCAGGCATAACAACGAAATGCTCATAAAACGTCTCAAATGGAATTGGGTCGTGGATCAAGGTATCTCTCAGATCAGAAAGGACGATAGCCCTCCGCCCACGAGCAGAGTTAAGCTTCTCATACCAAATAGGCCTGATTAGTTCTAACCATCTGTCAGCCAACAAGGACCAATTCACCGCTCTTTGTGTATCAACCTTCTGAGTGAGAATATCTATAAGCTTTTCATAAAAAGCAGCTTGCTCTTCATCTGCTTTTTTCGACCATGCTGTTAGTATCAATTTCATCTCTGATAGTGCTACCTGCTTTCTTCTCGGCAATAGAGTTCTCTCTATTTCCGGCAGTTTGCTCAGATAATTTTTCACATCGGTGAAACACCTTTCAGACTGAAGCTCGACCTCCTCCGTTTCTTCATTCAGATGATTCTTAAGAAATTCAGATATAACTGAGAGATCTACAATTGGTTCTTTATGAGAACTGGATAATAACAACCACTTTGGCGAACCAAATTCTGTACCCGAAATACAAAAGAAGCCCCAATCGTGGTTTGATGCCACAGCACTGATTCTTGTACAGGTTTCCTCAATCGAAGCCATGCTCTGATAATGCTCAGTGGAGACTAGACCTCCATCATTACCGATTAAAGACCTAACTGGATCAAAAGCGTCCTCTATCCCATCCCACGCCACACTTTCTTTTTCAGCCTTTTCTATAATCTCTTCGTAATTGACGGACTTGTCTGTCATCTCTTCTGGCAGATAGAAGTTTGAACCTAACAATATCTCATTCGCTTCAAACCGCTCAATCAATAGATCATCTGCACGGAGTGCAAAAGCTTCATGATCTCTAGGCCAATAAACCTCTATAGCATCATGAATACTATCCATTCGATCAATTCGGCCTATACGTTGCTCAACTAAACGAACTACTGATGGCATATCCAAATGAACCACTACCGAAGCATTTTGAAGGTTATATCCCTCAGACATAGCATCCGAACACAAGGACAAAACATTTTCCGAAAGCTGATTTTCGTTGTTCAGATATCGATCAATCTCCTTCCTCTCAGTTTTTGTACTATCACCGGATGCTTTAAGTAATCTGACACCATTGAAAATCTGATGTTTTTCAGACAAATGACGGAGGTACAGAAGAGTGAGTGGGTGACGGTCGAATGC
>Ga0193959_1001288_pt1 | contig 10011 bp, 8 predicted proteins | sample FB_2_MG_FD_140333 | JGI IMG/M metagenome (GOLD analysis project Ga0193959, IMG submission 140333) | Microbial mat bacterial communities from the Broadkill River, Lewes, Delaware, United States - FB_2_MG | ecosystem: Environmental > Aquatic > Freshwater > River > Microbial mats | place: USA...
CACGATCATCAACCTCACGATCATCAATAGGCACAAGGATTTACCCATGAGCGCAAGAGTGCCCATTAACAATATCTTTGACGATGGCTTTGAGTCAGTGGCACATTTTATCAGCGAAACCGATGCCCATGGGATTATCACCGAGCTAGAGCACAACCAAGGGCTTGCGAATCACCACGGTATTCGCCATGCCGAGAAAAAGCTCGCCACTGTTGCACAGTATATTGCCAACAGTCATTGCCTTGCGATGGCGACCCAATACCTTGGCGCGACAGCATCGCTGGTCAGAGCGATAGTGTTTAATAAAACCGCCACCACTAACTGGCTAGTGGCACCACATCAAGATAAAACAGTGTCATTGTCAGCACCGATTGACGACCCAGACTGGGGCCCGTGGAGCACAAAAGATCATCAACTGCATGTGCAACCACCACTGCATGTACTACAACAGATGATCACATTTCGTATACACCTCGATGCCGCCACCGAAGATAACGGCTGCTTAGCGGTATACCCCGGCACGCACCAACAGGGGATCATGTCGACCCGCGATATCGCAGATTACACCGCCACCCACACACCATTGTTGTGCCCTGCCCCTCGCTATTGCGCACTTGTGATGCGGCCGCACGTGTTGCATTGTTCAAGTAAAGCAAAGAAGCCCAGCCAGCGCCGAGTTTTACATCTAGAGTTTTGTGCCTACTCATTACCTGAGGGTGTTCAATGGCAATAATACACACCGGGGTAAACCGAAGGCTAAAGTGCGGTAAATGCGTCCGTGTTCGCCAAGCCGAGAATAGCGGCCTATAGCAATAATGTGTATTGATACTCTCAACATAGAATACTGGCATTCACCGCTGGCTATTGGTGCAAAAAACAATACGTTATTATAAGATGAAGCGGGTTGTGAACGACACAATCGAACATACACAACAATATCTACAACAATATAAACAACAAAACAGACAAAACAACAATCTCAGAAGGCTTTCGTTAACATGCACCTTCGTTAACAAAAACACAGTAACAAGTTATCAATAAGTTTCAGCGGTACTTAGCAGTACCATCAAAAGGGTAGATGCGCGCAATGAGAAAACAAGGCTTCTTAGTGGATACGATGCTACTCAGGTTGAACACCGCGATCTACCATTGCCTGACCATACTCTATGGTTTCTTTGCGCTAATGTCTGTGTGTTTATTCATAATCCCCCCCACCGTTTATAATAGCGAAACGGCCCTGTTTGTCACTACGCTAACGCCTACACAAACGGTATTTTCTGTCATCGCCATCAGCAGCGGATTTTTCATCGCCGCAGTGATCTGTTACTACGCTAGCCGGCAACAACTGTGGTCTGTCATCGTGGCAAACGTGCATATTGTAGCGCTGCTAATGGCCGTACAAGCGCCCTTGGTCAACTACACTGTGCTGCTGCTGACCATGCCGGTTATCGGCATCCTCTTTTTGAAGGTCCAAAAAAATAGCCCCGCGCTAAAATAGTGCCTGTTTAATATAATCAACCAAGACAGACATTGCCGGTATGGTGCGATCTTCACGAATTTTTAGCTCCATTCCCAGTGTTGACATGGGTGGGAATGTTTTATCCATGGCAATAATAGACAGCCCATCAGGGACTGCTGAACGTGCCAATACCGTAATGCCAATGCCCGCATGCAGCGCCGCCTCTATACCTGAGATTTCAACAATGGTGTAGACAATTCGCGAGGGAATACCTGCCGCTTCAAGACTACTCAATGCCTGCTCACGGTACAAACATCCTTGGTGTGCCACCACCAAGGGCACCTCGGTATTAGCGCGCCATTTGAAACGAGGGCTACCCACCCAGACCAACTCGTCATGGCGAATACAACTATCGTGTTCAATAGTATTGGGCTCAAGTAGTGTCAGCCCCAATATAATATCGTAGTAATCGCGGGTAAAATCACGGCGTAAATTGCGGCTGAGATCACACTGTACTTCGAGTGTCACCTGCGGGTAATTACGCGAAAAGCTACCCAACACCTTGGGCAATAAACGCGTGGCAAACTCGCTGGGAATACCCAACCGAATCGTGCCATGAAAGGCCTGTGGGTTTAAATCATTGAGCGCTTGGTCATTGAGTGCAAGCATTTGCCGCGCATAGTTAAGCAGCACATCACCCTGCGGCGTTAATGTAAAGTTATGGCCTTGGCGCTCAAACAGGCGCTGGCCCACTAGCTGCTCTAGCTTTTTCATCTGTAGGCTGACCGCCGATTGCGAGCGACCTAAAATATCACCCGCTTTGGTAAAGCTATCCATATCGGCAATCACCACGAGGGTGCGCAGTACATCTGTCGGTAGGTTTTTATTCATTCGATGAGTTTTTTAAATCCAGCCATTTAAATTAACAATTTTACAAATGAGCATTAAATCATAAATAATCACCTACAGATACCACCTACTCTAATTTCAAAGGTAATGCCCTATGAGTGACTTGCTGACAACCCTGCCCCTACACGAGCTCGACCCGGCCATAGCTAACGCCATTAAGCTTGAGCAAACCCGACAAGAGCACCATATCGAGCTGATTGCATCAGAAAACTACACCAGCCTTGCGGTCATGGAAGCCCAGGGGAGCGCCCTGACTAACAAATACGCCGAAGGCTACCCTGCCAAGCGTTACTACGGCGGCTGTGAACATGTCGATACCGTAGAAACACTCGCTATCGAGCGGGCTAAAACCTTGTTTAATGCAGGGTATGTCAATGTACAACCCCACTCGGGCTCACAGGCGAATGCGGCCGTTTATATGGCGCTACTGGAACCCGGTGATACTATTTTGGGCTTATCACTGGATCACGGGGGCCACTTAACCCACGGAGCCAAACCCAACTTTTCCGGTAAAATCTACAACGCCATACAATACGGCGTTAACCCTGACACGGGACTGCTTGACTACGATGAGATTCAACGCTTAGCGCTTGAGCACCAACCAAAACTTATTGTTGCCGGGTTCTCAGCCTATTCGAGAGTGATGGATTGGGCAGCCTTTCGCACCATCGCCGATAGTGTTGGCGCTTATTTAGTTGTAGATATGGCCCATGTGGCAGGACTCGTGGCTACGGGCCTTTACCCTAGCCCGCTACCCTATGCCGATGCGGTTACTACCACTACCCACAAAACCCTGCGCGGCCCCCGTGGCGGCATGATTCTCGCGGCTAGCGAAAATGACTTAACTAAAAAGTTTAACTCACTGATATTTCCCGGTATTCAAGGCGGCCCGCTCATGCATGTCATTGCGGCAAAAGCCGTTGCCTTTAATGAAGCCCTTGACCCTAACTTTAAACGCTACCAACAGCAAGTCATTACCAATGCGCAAGCCATGGCACAGCAGTTTATCAAACGCGGTTTTGATGTCGTCTCAGCAGGCACAGACAACCATTTATTTTTAGTCAGCTTAATCGCCCAAGAAATGACAGGCAAACTGGCTGATCAAGTCCTTGGCAATGCCAACATTACCGTCAATAAAAATACCGTGCCTAATGATCCGCAATCGCCTTTTGTTACCAGCGGTATTCGCATCGGTACACCGGCCATCACCTCACGGGGCATGCAAGCAACACAAGCAACGCTGCTGGCTGACTGGATGTGCGATCTATTATCAGCACCCGAAGACACAGCGCTAAGCGTTAAAATACAAGCCAATGTTATTGAGCTGTGCCAATCATTTCCCGTTTATCAGCGCTAACCACTACTGCCTAGGAGCTTTTTACTATGTCCCACTACTATACAAGAGACCACGAATGGTTAATGATTGATGATGATACTGCCACTGTTGGCATTACCGAACATGCACAAAGTGCGCTGGGTGATGTCGTGTTTGTGGAACTGCCAGCCAATGGCAGCACCTGCACAGAAGGTGAAGCCATCGCCACTATCGAGTCGGTAAAAGCCGCCAGCGATGTGTACGCCCCCATCGCCGGAGAAGTCATCGCCGTTAACACCGATATTGAAGAAACCCCTGAACAAGTTAACGAAGACCCCGAAGGCGCGGCATGGTTTTTTAAACTGCGCATACAGCAACCTGTCGATACCTCCTTGTGGATGGATCGCGATGCCTATTTAACATTTGCCGGCGAATAAGGTAGCGACTATGACAACCGATAACACACACAGTACTCAAGCCGAGCAGCCCCAAGCGCTGCAAACGCCACTGCACCACCAGCACCTCGCCATGGGCGCTAAGATGGTCGATTTTGGCCAGTGGCGACTGCCTGTTAACTATACCTCACAGGTGGCCGAGCACCATGCGGTACGCAATGACGCCGGTATGTTTGATGTCTCACATATGACCGTATCGGATATTACCGGCCCCGATACTATCGCTTTTTTATCTGTATTATTAGCCAACGATATTCATAAAATAACCGCCCAACCAGGCAAAGCACTATACACCTGTATGCTCAATGACAATGGCGGCATTATCGATGACCTTATTGTGTACCACCTAAACCATGAGCACTGCCGCCTAGTCACTAATGCTGCGACCAACATCAAAGATATGGCATGGATCAACCACCAAGCCAGCCGCTTTGATACCGTTGTGTGCGAGCGACCCGAGCTGGCACTCATTGCAGTACAAGGCCCCAACGCCATTAAAAAAGCACAACAAGCACTGCCAGAAACCGCACAAACAATCACCAAACTCAAACGTTTTCAAGGCGCGTTTAGCGATGATATTTTTATTGGGCGCACCGGTTACACCGGCGAAGACGGTATTGAAATTATACTGCCCGCCACCCAAGCAGCACACGCATGGGAGGCACTGGCCTGCGCAGGCGTACAACCTTGCGGGCTAGGTGCTCGCGATACCTTGCGCCTCGAAGCGGGCATGGCATTATATGGCAGTGATCTCGATGAGCAGCACACACCGTTTGATTGTGGCCTAGGCTGGAGTGTCTCACTAAGCGATACCCGCGATTTTATCGGCAAAGACGCACTACAAAAACCGGCAGATTATCGCATGATCGGCTTGCAGTTAGACGGCAAAGGTGTATTGCGCGGCCACCAACGTATTATCGTTAATAACGAGAGTGTCGGTGAAATTACCAGCGGTACTTTTTCACCGAGCCTTGAGTGCTCTATTGCCTTAGCGCGGGTACACAGCAGCTGCACACTGGCAGTAGATGATAACGTTCATGTTGAAATTCGCCAGCGGCAAATACCCGCGCACGTTGTGAAATACCCTTTTTGGCGCGCAAAAAAATAATCACAAATTAATTCACAACCCAATAATACAGCGAACCTGATTTTTAATTTAATAACACAGTGTGTACAGCTTATGAAGTCTTTTGAATCCCGCCATATTGGCCCACGACCCTGCGATATTGACACCATGCTAACCGCCTTAGGCTATAGCAGTTTAAATCAATTAACCGAAAAAGTAGTGCCTGAGAGTATTCTCGATACCAACGATTTAGCCTTATCAACACCAACCAGTGAAGAGGAAGCGCTAGCAGAGTTGCGCGAGCTAGCACAGCAAAACCAAGTGATGACATCGCTCATTGGGCAGGGTTACTACAATACCCACACACCACAGGTTATTAAACGCAACGTACTAGAAAACCCCGCTTGGTATACCGCCTACACACCGTATCAGCCTGAAATATCCCAAGGGCGTTTAGAACTGTTATTTTATTTTCAAACCATGATCACTGAGCTGACGGCAATGGATATTGCCAATGCCTCACTACTCGACGAAGCCACCGCCGCCGCTGAGGCAATGGCCCTGTGCCACCGTGCGGCACGCGGTAAAAAAAATACCTTTTTAGTCTCTGAGTTTTGCCACCCACAAACCCGCGCTGTTTTAGCCACCCGCGCAGCACCACTCGGTATTACACTTGTTAGCATTGATGAAACACAAGCGGCTCACGCCACGATACCATGGAGTGATGCCTGTGGGATCATCGTACAATACCCCACCACCCACGGTGATATTTACCCATTGCGCACACTGTGTGATGATGCCCACCAGCACAACGCAATGGTGGTAATGGCAACCGACCTACTCGCCCTAACCCTGCTCACCCCACCGGGTGAGTTAGGTGCTGATATCGCTGTGGGCAACTCACAGCGCTTTGGTGTACCCATGGGCTTTGGTGGCCCGCACGCCGGCTTTTTTGCCACCACCGATAAACACAAACGCGCCATGCCCGGGCGTTTAGTCGGGCAATCGGTTGATGCTCAAGGCAACCCGGCCTACCGCCTTGCACTGCAAACCCGCGAGCAACATATTCGCCGAGAAAAAGCGACCTCCAATATTTGCACCGCACAAGCACTACTTGCCATGATGGCGACACTCTATGGTTGCTACCATGGCCGTGAAGGTTTACAAGCGATTGCTAAGCGCGTATATACACTAACCGATATTCTTGCCAGCGAATTAACCCGCGCAGGGATAGCACTGTTGAACGCGACCTATTTTGACACTGTGCATATCAAACTCGACAACCCACAACCCATTATTCAAGCCGCGCTCGATAGCGGCTACAATCTCAATACCGAGAACAGCGCGCAACAGCAACTAAGCCTATCGCTAGATGAAACCACCACAGAGGCAGACCTCAATACTATTTTATCCTGGTTTGCCATAGCGCCGGTAAGCGTCGATAGCTACGCTGGCAACAGTCACGACTTGGCCAGTAATGATGCCGTTGTTAATAGTTCACGCTGGCGCAACGACCACTTTTTAAGCCAAGACGTGTTTAATCGCTACCACAGCGAAACAGAAATGATGCGCTATTTACGCAGCCTTGCCGATAAAGACATCGCTCTTGATCGCGCCATGATCCCACTGGGGTCATGTACCATGAAATTAAATGCCGCCAGCGAAATGGCGCCGGTCACCTGGCCTGAATTTGCCGATATTCACCCCTTTGCCCCCAAAGCGCAAACCCGCGGTTACCACACCATGATTGCGCAACTTGAAACCATGCTCGCAACTATTACCGGGTACGACGGTGTTTCACTGCAACCTAACGCAGGCTCGCAAGGTGAATATGCCGGGCTGTTAGCCATTAAACACTACCATGAAGCCAGAGGTGATCATGAACGCACCATTTGTTTAATACCGCACTCGGCCCACGGCACCAACCCCGCCAGTGCGCAAATGGCCAATATGCACGTAGTCATTGTTGCCTGTGATGATAAAGGCAATATTGACCTCGATGATTTACACACAAAAATTGCCATCTATGCCGATCGCCTCGCTGCGATTATGATTACCTACCCCTCTACCCACGGGGTATTTGAAGAGGCGGTTATTGAAGTGTGCCAATCCGTGCGCGATGCCGGTGGCCTTGTGTATCTCGATGGCGCCAACTTAAATGCGATGGTCGGTGTGGCTAAGCCCGGTGAATTTGGCGGCGACGTATCGCACTTAAATTTGCATAAAACCTTTTGCATCCCTCACGGTGGCGGTGGCCCCGGTGTTGGCCCTATTGGTGTTGGCAAACACCTGCAACCCTTTTTACCCCACGACGGCATTAACCCTGAACGCATAGGCGCCCCAGTTAGCGCAGCGCCCTTTGGTAGTGCGGCTATTTTGCCTATCTCATGGATGTATATCCGCATGATGGGTGCCGAGGGTTTACGCAAGGCAACCCAAGTGGCCATTCTTAATGCCAACTATATTGCCCACCGACTCAAAGATAAGTACCCTATTCTTTACAGTGGCGATCACGGCCTTGTGGCCCACGAGTGCATCATTGACACCCGCCCCATGAAAGATAACGGGGTCAGTGTTGACGACATTGCCAAACGTTTAATTGATTTTGGATTTCATGCGCCCACCATGAGTTTCCCGGTGCCGGGTACCTTAATGATTGAACCCACAGAAAGTGAAAGCCTTGCTGAAATCGAACGCTTTTGCCATGCGATGCTGATTATTTTTGACGAGTACGAAGCCGTTAAAAACGGTGTATTCCCTAAAAATAATAACCCACTGGCCAATGCACCACACACCGCAGCCATGTTGCTTGAAGATGATTTCACCTTGCCCTACAGCCGTAAACAAGCCGCCTACCCCGACCCCACTATGGCCCCTGCCAACAAATACTGGCCACCGGTGACACGGGTTGACAATGCCTATGGCGATAAAAATTTATTGTGCTCATGCCCCAGCATTGATGATTATATTAATGAAGATACAAACGAAGGCACAAACAAAGACACAAACAAAGAGACGACTATAACCTAAACCCGACAACCTAAACCCGACGACCAGGCAATAGTATCAACCTGCCTACCGTCTACCCATCTTACGGTTGAGCACCACAACTTGCTGCACTTTTTTATAAAACGCAGCGTGGTGATCAACCGCAGGGTTAGCACACAACATAACAACAGTTAACCCGAGTCATCGGCTATAGCATGTTGTAGTGTATTAAAAAACAACACTACCGAATACGGTAGGTGTCGACACGGCCTTCAAACATTACCGGCACTAATAAGTGATCATCGAGTGCTGAAATATCAGCCGCACTTTTACCTGCATTAAACAACAAGGTTGCCTGCCCATCGCGGTAGCGAAATACATTGCCGTTGATCCAATCATTGACCATTAACGCCCCATTAATCGCCGCAATGCCATCTAAATTACCCATTCGCTGTGCGCCGGCTAGAGGGGTGAGTGTTTTTGTCGCGGTATCGATACCATAAAGCCCGCCGGCGGTCTGAGTCGTAAAATCCTTTTGCATACCCTCGCCCCAAGTGGCCATCACTAACGCATCATTTTGATAGAACAAACCATTCGGGTGAGGCACATCAGCCGGAGCAATCCAAGGGGTAAATTGCCCCTGAGCGTAGCGATAAATGCCACCGCCTAATAAATCACTAACATACACCACACCGTTTTTATCAACAGCGATATCATTCAGCATTTTACTGCCGGGCATGACTAACGACTGTTCAATACGCCCTGTTTGCGTATCGATAATATGCAATGTTTGTAAATCGGCCACATATAAAGAACCACCGTATAACGCCATCCCCTTGGGTGCACCCAGACCTGTCACCCAGAATTTTTCGAGCAGCTTACCCTCACTACTCAACCGGCTAATATAGCCCTTGCCATTATCCTCAAGCGGCGAGCCGTTAATATTGCTCACATACAAACTATTGTCGTGTGCATTATGCAATACCGATTCGGGCTGATCAAAACCCTCAAGGCTCCAGACCTTAACCGGGGCCGATGCGCTCGCAGGCTCTTTAGGCGTACCGACGCTACAACCTGCGCTAAATAAAAGTAAAGTACAAAGTGTGAGTGCTGTTTTCATAGTAAAGTCTCAGTTCAATAACGAATCGCCCTATTATTCACAAGTGCTCCGCAAAATAAATGCTATCATTTCACAGTATCAACTAATGATACCTTTTTATGTTGCAAGGTCCACTTTATGTCTGCGGCGTAAAAGTATCACCCGGCACAGTAACTATAGCGCACCCTATTATTCAAGCCCCCTAGCGCTCAACATTGCCATTACACAAAAGATACCATAAGCTATTATCCATAAACTACGCCGACAAAAAGTATCACTTTTTATTTAAACCCACTAGAGACAGCTATGATTGACAACCAACAACGCGAAGGTTTATTTACCTTAATAAAACAGGCGATGAAAACTAAGGGCATGACTTATGCAACACTTGCCATAGAGCTAGAGGTCAGTGAAGTCTCAGTTAAACGGCTCTTTCGCGACAAAGATTGCAAACTAAGCCGCCTGTTAAGCTTGTGCCGCGCGATTGATATCAGCCTTGATGATCTACTCCAAATGCAACAGCGCATTACACAAACCCCGGAGTATTTGCCAGTTGCCACAGAAAAAGCACTCGCCGCCGAGCCCAATCTATTTGCATTATTAATTTTACTCACCGCCTCGCTCGATACCCACCTTATTCAAGCCTCTTGGGGGGTGGATCAGCCCACCTTGTATCTACACCTAAGAAAACTCGAACAACTGCACCTGATAGAAATAGCC
>Ga0193959_1001295_pt1 | contig 9981 bp, 7 predicted proteins | sample FB_2_MG_FD_140333 | JGI IMG/M metagenome (GOLD analysis project Ga0193959, IMG submission 140333) | Microbial mat bacterial communities from the Broadkill River, Lewes, Delaware, United States - FB_2_MG | ecosystem: Environmental > Aquatic > Freshwater > River > Microbial mats | place: USA...
CTGGTATTGAAGACTTTAAAGCTATTGGACTAGAGATGTTTAAAGTGAAGTCTCAAGTAGAAGGTGTACCTTATAGAGAACTAGTAAAAAGAGATTTTAAAAATTTTGAAATGAATGGTAATAAAGTTGGGATTGGGCAACTTGAAGTTGTAGATTTATCTATTTTTGATACAATTAAAGATGACCTAATTACAGATATTAAAAAACTCAAAGAGGAAGAAGGTTATGAAACAGTACTTCTTATTTTAACAGATATTATGGCAATGGGATCACAAATCCTAGTGGCAAGTTCTTCAAATGATATTGTTGAAAAAGCTTGGGACATAAAAATTGAAAATGATCAATTTTGGTTAAAAGGATGTCTTAGTCGTAAAAAACAAGTTATTCCATTTTTAGAACCTGCTTACGCATAATGAAAACTGTAAATAACTTACTTTATATAGATAAAGAAGCAGTAGCAACTCTTGCTATGGCAAGAGATGGATTGCTTAAACCTGTAACTTCTTTAATGAATAAAGAAGAAACAAAAGAGGTAAATAAAACTGGCCTATACAAAGGTGAGATTTTTCCATTCCCTTTTATTTTAGCTCCTTCAGGTAAACGAAATAAAGAAGTTTTAGAAACTGCTAAAAAAGGTGATATATTAAAACTCATTTGCAATAATATAGAAGTAGGAAATATTATTGTAGATGAGATATTTACTATAAATAAAAATGATAGAGTAAAACAAATTTATGGAACAAACAGTGAACTGCATGTAGAAGCAAATGATACAGCAAAAAGATTAGGGAATTTAGCTATATGTGGAGAATATGAAATAGAGTTTAATGATATCAAAGAACATATACAACAAATTAATGAAATGGTTGAAAATGTAGAAGCAAAAAGTATATCAGCTATTGTATTATCCGGAAAACCATTTCACAGAGTACATGAAAGAATTATCAGAAGTGCCCTTGAAAAATGTGATATGCTTATTATCTTATTAAGAAAACCATATAAAGATGATGAACTTAGTTATGATGTACGATTCAAAACAATAGAATTTTTTCTAGATCATTTTGTAGCCAAAGATAGAGTTTTACTTTTACCATTAGAAAACACATATATTTTTGGTGGTGTAAATGAATTAACTTTAAATGCTATAGTTTCTAAAAATTATGGCGCGGATACACTTCTTTTAGGTCAGAACCATACAGGTCTTGGTGCTTATTGGGATCATAATCAACTGCTTTCTCGTGTAGATACATTAGAAAAAATTCATATTGGTATTGAATTATTTAATGAGTTTGTATATTGTGATAAGTGTACAACACTAGTAAGTACTAATACCTGTCCTCATGGTAATCATCATCATGTAAAATATGACAAAGAAACAATAATGGAATTATTTAGATTAGGAATCATACCACCTTCAATTCTTATAAGAAAAGAGATATCTTCTATGGTCTTAGCTGATTTATTCCCTGATAGAAAAGAGAGATTAGAGCGAATATATCAAAATATATCTACATCTTCTGGTTTAATTGATGTATTTAAAAGTGAAGACTTTTATGATGGTTTAATGGACTTATATCATACATCTTCCCTTACTTAAAAAATGGAACCATTAACTCTTTTTAAAGATTTTAAAGAGAGGAAGTTATTTTTTATAATAGCTTTTTTGGTTTTTCTTCTAAATTTATATCTAGAATTCTATCAATTTAAAAAATTTAAGAAAAATGAAGTATACCACACCCATGGCATAATTCAAAATGTTTATACAAAAAATAAATACACTATTCTCAAAATTAAAACAGATAACTTTACTTTCTTTACAAAGTATTCAAAAAACAATCAATTTACTTTATTTAATGAGATTGAGTTATTTGTAGTAAGCAAAGATACTACATTTTTATCTTACTTACAAAACTTTTATGCAAATAGTTTTGCTCTAAATATTATTATAAAAGAAACCAGTAATAGAGAAAGAATTTTTCATTACATCACAAATCAACATTTAAATAATAATATTGGATCAATGTATTCAGCGTTAATTTTAGCCACACCCATCACAAATTATATACGAGAATTTTCTAGTAACATAGGTATATCACATCTTATAGCAATATCCGGATTTCATTTAGGTGTAATATCTTTTGTATTATATTTTATTATCTATCTTTTATATAATAAATTACATCAATATTATTTTCCATATAGAAACAAAAAATTTGATATTATGGTTTTTATAAGCTTTTTATTATTAGTATATATGATTTTTATAGATATACCTCCCTCTTTATTAAGAGCTTTGATTATGTTTATATTTGCTTTATTTTTATTAAGAAACAACATAAAAATTATTTCATTTGAAACACTACTGCTTATATCTATTTTAATAATTGCACTTTTCCCGAAACTATTATTTTCACTTTCACTATGGTTTAGCATAGCGGGAGTTTTTTATATATTTCTATTTATTAAATATTTTAGTCATCTAAATAAACCCTTACAGTTTGTTTTATTTAATTTTTGGTTGTATCTTAGTATTAACCCTATTACTCATTACTTCTTTCCTACAACAGCCATAGAACAATTATATTCACCACTATTGACTATTCTTTTTAGTTTTTTTTATCCATTAAGTATTTTATTGCATTTAGTAAATAGTGGAAATGTATTTGATTATTATTTGGAAAATTTAATAAATATGAATATTTATAGCATTGAAGTATCTACACCAAATTGGTTTTTTATTTTTTATATAGTGGTAAGTCTCTTTTCTATAACTCGAAAAAAGATTTTTATAGTACTAAATATACTTTTAATACTATATAATATTTGGTTATTTCATTTTATTTTTTAAGAAAATATATTTGTCAGGATCTAAAGTATCGAAAAAAGAAACTAACTCTTTATAATTTGACTCAATTGCAAACATATAATTATCACTTGTAATAATAGCACCATTTGAAACTAATAATTTAGCAATATTTAGTTGTTTATTTTTTATAGCATAATCTAATGCAGTTAAATTAAAAAAATCTTTGGTATTTATATTTGCACCATAATCTAAAAGTAACCTAACTACCTTTTCATCACCTTTTTTAACAAAACTCATTAATAAAGTAAAGTTATTTTTATCTGCCGTATTTACATCTGCACCTGATAATAAAAGTTTTTCTATTTCATGCATTGACAATAACCTTTTTTTTGAAATATTTGTTTATTTGGATCTAAACAATCAAAAAATTTTACAATTGTTTTATATTTATTTTCTAGGGCATACATATAACTTTCATCAGATATTATTGCACCATTTTCGTAGAGTAGTTTTACAACATCTAGATTATTATTTTTTATAGCATAATCTAAAGCTGAAAAACCGGAACTGTCTCGTACATTAACCTTAGCTCCATAAGAAAGAGCTAAGTTAATTAAGGACAAGTCATTATATTGCACGCAATACATCAGTAAAGTAAAATCTTTATTATCTTTAGTGTTTACATCTGCACCATTTTCTAATAAAAATTTTATTGCGCTCATTACTTAGCTTATAATTGAAAACTCTGTACTATTATCTCTGCAGCATTTTTACCATCTGCAGCAGCTCTAACAGCAAGATCAGCTCCTCTTACACTATCTCCACCAGAATAAACTTTAGAGTTTGATGTTTGAAACTTTTCATTTGTTAAAATACCATTCCATTTATCAAGTTCAATACCTGAATCTTGTAAAAATTTTGGTAATTCTTGTTCAAAACCTAATGCAAAAATTATTATATCTGCACTTTCTTTGTATTCACTACCTTCTATTACTTGAACACTTTGTCTACCTGAAGTATCAGCTTTACTCATTTGTGTTTTAATAAGAGTCATACCGTCATTTTCAATAGATACTGGTGATACATTAAAAATAAATTCAACACCTTCCTCTTTAGAGTTTACAACCTCTTTTTTAGAACCAGGCATATTTGCTTCATCTCTTCTATAAAGACATTTAACAGACTTTGCACCTTCTCTTACTGAAGTTCGAAGACAATCCATAGCCGTATCTCCACCACCAATAACTAAAACATTTTTATCTTTTACATCTATAAAATTGTCTACTTTTTCACCAAAATTTCTTTTTTGGATTTTTGTTAAAAACTCCATTGCTAAGTGAACATTACTATTTTTTTCACCTTCAATTCCAGGGAATCTACCTTTAGTAGCACCAATTCCAATAAATACTGCATCATAATTATTTTCTAAATCTGCAAAAGATTTATCTTTACCGATTTCACAATTTGTATGTAATGTCATTCCCGCATCAACTAACCAGTCGATTCTTCTTTGAACTCTCGCTTTTTCAAGTTTAAATCCAGGAATCCCGTATGTTAACAATCCACCAGCTTTATTTGCTCTTTCATACATATCAACATCAACACCAGCTCTTAATAGAAATGTTGCAGCACTTATACCAGCAGGTCCACTACCTACAACAGCAACTTTTTTGCCTATTTTATTTGTAGTAAACTTTGGTTTCAATCCATTTTTGAAACCTTTTTCACTAATATGTGTTTCAATTGAACCAATCGTAATAGCTCCATGAGTATCATTAAGTGTACAGTCACCTTCACATAAAACATCTTGAGGACAAATTCTTCCTAAAATTTCAGGAAAAGGTGAAGTCTCATTTGAAATATTAAATGCCAATTCTAAATCATTATTTGCTGTTTGTTTTAACCAAGCAGGAATTATATTATGTAAAGGACATTTATTGTGACAATATGGATCACCACAACCAATACATCTCTCAGATTGTTCTTGTGCTTTATGCTTATCAAAAACAGTATATACTTCTTTGAAATCTTTAATTCTTTCCATCACCCCTCTTTTAAGAGGGTTTACTCTATCTACTTTTGTAAAATTTAACATATTCCTAATCTCCATCATCTGGGTTTAAAGGTAAAACAGTCATATTTTTTGGTTTTACCATCCAGAAGTTTCTTATTTCTGATCTAAAGTGTTCTAAAATATCTTTTGCTTTAGTTGATTCTGTATGTTCTACATAATCTCTTAACAAGTTTTTCAAGTATATTCTTTCTGACTCAGTATCATCAGTATCTATTCTTAACGCTTCAATTAATTCTTGGTTCATATTGTCAATAAAATCTCTTTTCGGATCATATATAAATGCTAAACCACCTGTCATACCTGCACCAAAATTGATACCTGTACTACCTAATACAACAACAATTCCACCTGTCATATATTCACAAGGGTTATCTCCTGTACCTTCAACAACAGCAATTGTTCCTGAGTTTCTTACAGCAAATCGTTCCCCTACATTTGCTCTAACATAAAGTTTTCCACCTGTTGCACCATATAAACATGTATTACCTGCACCCGCATATTGGCTACCTTGTAATTCTGGTTTAATAACTATTTTACCACCATTCATACCTTTTCCAACATAATCATTAGCCACACCTGCAAGATTAATATTCACACCTTTACTTAAGAATGCTCCAAATGATTGTCCAGCAACACCTGTAAGATTATATGTAATAGTTCCATCTGGTAATCCCGCATCTCCATATCGTTTTGCTATTTCACCTGATGTTAAAGCACCAAAACTTCTATTTAAATTAGAAATATTCATATCAATAGATATTGGATTTTTAGGATTTTTAATTGAAGAAAGTATTTTTTTAATTACTAAATGTGATTCTTCATTTTTATCATAAGGATCATTTGATGCTACTTGACAAGTATCAACACCATCAATTCTTCTTAAAATATTTTGAAAATCAAATTTTTGTGCTAATTCATCATCTAAAACTTTTAATAAATCACTTCTACCAACAATCTCTTCGATACTTGTATATCCAAGTTTAGCAAGAATTTCTCTTACATCTTCTGCTAAGAATTCAAAATATGAAATAAGTCTTTCTACTGTACCAGTAAATTTTTCTCTTAATTCTTCATCTTGCGTTGCTACACCAACACTACACTTATTTGTATGACAAATTCTTAAAATTTTACATCCTAATAATGTTAAAACAGATGTACCAAACGCATAAGACTCAGCTCCTAGCATAGCAGCTTTTACAACATCTATACCAGTTTTTAAACCACCATCAGTTTGAAGGTGTACCATACCTCTTAGATGATTTGCTTTAAGTGAATTATGTGCCTCACTTAAACCCATCTCCCAAGCATTACCTGTGTGCTTAATCGAAGTAAGTGGTGCAGCACCTGTACCACCATCAGCACCTGATATAATAATCTTGTCAGCATACGCTTTAGCAACACCTGATGCAATTGTACCAACACCAATTGATGAAACTAATTTTACTGCAATTGATGCATTTGGATTAACTTGTTTTAAGTCAAAAATCAACTGTGCCAAATCCTCAATTGAATAAATATCATGATGAGGAGGTGGAGAAATTAATGTAACTCCAGGAGTTGTGTGTCTTAATGTTGCAATCATAGGTGTAACTTTAGCACCTGGTAATTGACCACCTTCTCCAGGTTTTGCACCTTGTGCTAGTTTAATTTGCAACTCTTCACAGTTTACTAGATAACCAGGAGTAACACCAAATCTACCTGATGCAACTTGTTTGATTTTAGAGTTTTTAAGAGTATTAAATCTTGCAGGATCTTCTCCACCTTCACCTGAGTTAGATTTAGCCCCAATTGTATTCATAGCCATTGCAACAGCTTCATGAGCTTCTACAGAAATAGAACCACAACTCATAGCAGCCGATGCAAATCTTTTAAATATCTCTTCTTTAGATTCAACAGAATCAATTGTAATAGAATCTTTATCACTGTTAAATTCAAAGAAATCTCTAATAAATTTTTTATCTCTTCCCTCTATAAGGCTTTTGAGACCTTTAAAGTCAGAAATACCTTCTTCAGCTGATGGATTTTTATTATGCATAGCTTTTGTAATTGCAGGACCATAGTCATGGTACTCTGCACCATCAAGATATTTATAAAATCCACCCATTTCAAGAGGGAACATTGATTTATCATTAAAAAATGCATCAAAATGCATCGATTCTATTCTTTTTTCTATATCTTCATACCCTAAACCACAAAGATCTGTATTTGCATAAGTAAAACATTCTTCACATATCTCATCACTTAATCCAATAATATCAAATAATGATGAATTTCTATATGATGACATAGTAGCAATACCCATTTTTGACATAATTTTTAATAAACCTGCACCTAATGCTTTTGCACTATTTTTCAGTTTATTTTGTAAAGCCATAGTAGATAAATCTTTTCTCTCATAAAAAGCAACAATTGATGCATACATCATATATGGATATAATACAGTTGCTCCAAATGCAAATAACACTGCAGCACTATGTGGATCATATACTTCACTAGTAACAACAACAATAGAAACACTACTTGCTTTTTTGTCTTTTACTAGTTGATGGTTAATATACCCAACTGCAATCGCCATTGGAATCATCTTTTTATTTTCAGATACATCTCTGTCATCTAATATAACAATACTTACATTCTCAGTTTCAATTGCATTTTTTACATCTTTATATAATTCTTTAAGTGACTCTTGTAAGTTAGTTTCAAATGTTGTACTGAAAGTTTTATTTTTATAATCTTCATCGTATCTTGCATGTTTTTCATCACCAAAACTTACTAAAACATCAAATTTCTCTTTCATCAAAATAGGAGTAGCTGCTTTAAGTTTTTTAGAATTATGTTCATTTTCTTAAGTATATTATATGTTCTACCAATACCAGTATTTAAACTCATAACTACTTTTTCTCTATATGGATCAATAGGAGGATTTGTTACCTGTGCAAATTTTTGTCTAAAGAAATCAGTAAAATTTCTATGTTTAGTTGAGAAACAGGCTAATGGTGTATCATCACCCATAGAACCAGTTGGCTCTTTAGCTTCTTCTGCCATAGGTATAATCATTTGATCTAAAACTTCATATGTTATGTTTGAATACTTTTGTCTTTTTTCTAAATCTTTAAAAATATATTCACTTAAATCTAAAAATGAATCTTCAATATATTCTTGAAGATACTTAATATTTGTTGTTAACCAATCTTCGTAATTTTGTGAAGATTTTAAATAATCATTAATATCATCATTTTTTAATACAACACCAGTTTTAATATCAACGCCAATCATTTGACCACTTTGAAGTCTACCTCTATCTACAATCTCTTCTTCAGGAACTAATACAGTACCATACTCACTAGTGATATACAGTTTATCCTTTGTTTGAAAATATTTTGAAGGTCTTAAACCATTACGGTCAATTAAACAACCAATATGTCTTCCATCCGTTAAACTTACAGCTGCTGGTCCATCCCATGCCTCAAATCTAATTGCACAATACTCATAGAAGGCTCTTAATTCACTATCCATATGTGGTGCATTTTGCCAAGGTGCTGGTACTAAACAACGAGCAGCTTTAAAGAAATCAAGACCATTTACAATTAAAAATTCAAACATATTATCTAAAGAAGCACTATCACTACTTCCTTTTTGTAATAGTGGAAAAATTCTTTCCAATTCTTCATCTGTAAATATCTCTGATTTAATAGCCTCTGTTTTAATTTCTACATTAAATCTATTTGCTTCAATAGAATTTATTTCACCATTATGGGCTACCCCTCTAAAAGGTTGAGCAAGTTTCCATTTTGGTAAAGTATTTGTTGAGAATCTTTGATGAAATAAAGCAAAAGAGATTTTAAAATCTTCATCTTGCAAATCAATATAAAACTGCTTAATAGTTGTAGGCATAACAAGCCCTTTATAAGCAATAACTTTAGATGAAAATGTAGGAATATAGAAATCTTCATCTACTTCTAAAGCATGTTCCGCTTCTTTTCTTGCAAGATACAACATTGCGTCAAATCTTTTTGCAGAAACTGGAGTATTTGGAACAACAAAAATTTGAGTAATTGTAGGTAAAATACTTAGTGCTTGTTTTCCTAAAGCATTTGTATCTACAGGAACTGTTCTATTTAAAATAACTTTTAAATCATTTTTCTCACAGAAAGTTCTAAAAATATCTAACTGTTCATCTGTTTTTGAAAATACCATAGCAACAGCATATTGTTGAGGAAGATCAATATTTTGTTCTTTTGCTACTTTTCTCATAAATTGGTCAGGTATAGAAAATAATAAACCACTACCATCACCACTTTTACCATCTGCTGCAACGGCACCTCTATGCATCATTCTTTCTAACGATGTAATCGCATCCTCTAAGTTTTGATGTGTTTGTTTATTTTTTAAGTGAGCGACTAAACCAAACCCACAGTTGTCTTTAAAAGAAGTTAATTTATCTAAGTTACAACCCATTATATCCCTTTATATTTATCTATAATTATTACTATATAGATTAGCGTTATTGTCTTTATTATATCGAAATGAAGTTTAAAATGTAGTTAAAGAAATAGATGTTTTATAGGCATAAAAAAAGGTAGAGAATATACTCTACCTTTTTTGTAAAATTTGAATATTAACAAGAATAAGTTGAAACAAACTCGTAAGCAGTAGGTCGTGCTTCATTTGGTTTAATTTGTCTGTCATATTGATAATGTTGATATGTATCAATAAATTCTTTTGTAAACACTGGTTGTAAAAAATCATTATCATGAATAAGACCTTCAACAGCCATTCTTAAAGTTGCTGGCATTTGAGGAATATTTTTCTCTCTAATTTCATCAAGAGATAATTCAAATAAATCTTCATCCATTGGACCTACAGGCTCAGTTTTATTTTTAATACCATCAATACCTGCCATCATTAGTGCTGCAAATGCTAAATATGGATTAGCTGTAGAATCTGGGAATCTCATCTCTAATCTAGTAGCAGGTGCTCCTGCACCATATGGAACTCTACAAGCTGCTGATCTATTTTGAGCAGAATATGTTAGGATAGAAGGAGCTTCATACCCAGGAATAAGTCTTTTGTAAGAGTTAGTAGATGCATTTGTAATTGC
>Ga0193959_1001296_pt1 | contig 9981 bp, 11 predicted proteins | sample FB_2_MG_FD_140333 | JGI IMG/M metagenome (GOLD analysis project Ga0193959, IMG submission 140333) | Microbial mat bacterial communities from the Broadkill River, Lewes, Delaware, United States - FB_2_MG | ecosystem: Environmental > Aquatic > Freshwater > River > Microbial mats | place: USA...
ACTAAAGTTCGAGATGAAGAGGGAAATAGAGTAGAGGGTTATGATGTACATTTAGGTGGTCAACTTCATGGTGAAAAAGGAAGTAGATTTGCTCGTAAAACTGGAGTAAAAGTAACAGCTCCAAATCTTGTAGGATTTGTAGGAAAACTTATCGCTTCTTACAATGATGACAATCTAGGTCAATCTACATTTAAAGAGTATTTAAACACTGTAGAGTTAGAGAAGTAAAGAAGAGTAAGTTATTTAGATAAGTAGTCTAAATGATTTATTAATCAATATATTATTAGTTAAAAGATACAATAAAATATCTTTTAACTTTAAGGCAAAATATGACAAATAAAAATCAAATCATAACCTTTCTGAAACAAAATAAAAAACAGATACAAGAAAAATACAAAGTAAATAAAATAGCATTATTTGGAAGTTTTGCAAGAGATGAAGCAAACCAAGATAGTGATATAGATATCCTTGTAGATATGTCACCATCATTTGATAATTTTTTTGATTTAAAGTATTTTTTAGAAGATGAATTTAAAACTACCGTTGATTTAGGTAAAGAAAAAAATATGCGACTATTTATCAAAAATAAAATTCAAGAAGATTTAATATATGTCTAAAAGAGATATTGAGTTTTATTTTATTGATATTTTTATAGCAATTTATAAGATTGAGTTATATACATCAAAATTTGAGAATGGTGAAGATTTATTACACTCTATGCTCGAATGGGATGCAACCATTAGAGAACTAGAAATAGTGGGAGAAGCTACAAATTCTCTTATTAAGCTAGAAGCTTTAGAAAATAAAAAATATAGAAAAATAGTTGACTTTAGAAATACAATCATACACGGATATTTTGGAATTGATGAAGATGAAGTTTGGAGTGTAATAACTGAAAAATTAACTCCATTTTCTAAAGAATTAAAACATATCATTATTGAAAAGAATATATTTGTAAATGATGTTATATCTTGTGCTAGAGATGAGAGTATCAAAAATAAAGAGTTAGTTCAATTTTTAGATATGTTGGAAATTGAATTCAATTGATAATTACAAAAAGAAAACTTATCGCTTCATACAACGAAGACAATCTAGGTCAAACCACATTTAAAGAGTATTTAAATACTGTAGAATTAGAGAAGTAAGAAACTTTTCCTATTTAAAGAGGAATTTTTACTTCTCTTTTATATCGTAATTTACAATCCTAAAAATCTCCTTCAAAAACATTACAAAATGACATCTTTTTTAAATGAAATAAAAATTTATGTTAAAATTGATTAATTTAACATAAATAATAAAAGGAAATAGAAATATGACAAAAGAACAAGAGTTTTTGCAATTTGTGCAAACTATAATCATTACAAATGGTATTAATCTTTCACTTAATGAAGATGCAAAAGAATTGAGACACAATTTTTCTGCAACGGGTGTTACAATAATGCTATTTGGTGCAGTTGAAGCTAGTGTAAAAATACCAAACGATATGACAAGTATAGAAGCAGCTAAGCAGTTTTGCTTTTTTCATTTGGATAACTTAAAAGGAGAAAATCCAACTATACCAAGATGGTATGCAAACTAATAAAAACAAAAGAGAAGTCTAAAAAACTTCTCTTTCTCATTAAAACTACTTAACAGCATCATTTCGAGGATAGATAAAAGATAATTCTCTTTGTATCTTTAATTCTGGATTTTCTTTTGTCGATATTTTCATATTGATTTTTAGCACAGTTGTCCCTGTATCAGATAACTGTAATCTTTCTTTTGAACCTACGATTAAAATAAATTTTTCTTTTTTATTTGGTTTTACTTTTTTACTTGAAAATCTTTTTACAAAAAATCTATCATCATCAAGTTTGATATCATAACTATAGGTTTCTCTTTGGTTATTTGTAATTGTAAGAACATAATTGTTTGTTACTTCTACACCATTTTTGATGTTATATAGTTTTGTTGTTTTATTTACTTGTGTTAAAAGTGGTTCTTGTTCTTGTGCGTAAAACACTGTAAATAAAACAGATAAGATAATAGCTATAAAATACATATTGTTTCTTTTTGAAAAAATAGAATTATTTATTTTGTTTAAAACACTATTTGTACTTCCCCAGTTTATTAGCGATTTTTTACCAAGTTTACCCATAACAGTACTACAAGCATCAGAACACTCTAAACAGTTGATACACTCAAACTGAAAACCTTTTCGTATATCGATATGAGTAGGACACACTTTTACGCACGCTTCACAAGTAGTACACTCTTCATTGTTTGACCACTCTTTAATATTAAAAATAGATTTTTCACCAGCTTGGTAAATATCTCCACCTCTATTTGTATTATATACTACTTGTTTCGTATCATCATCATATAAAACAGATTGTACTCTTGAGTATGGACATACATATTGACAAAAATTTTCTTTCATTATTAAGATATCAAATACTAAAAAACCAGCAATACTAAGTATAAATAAAAGCATAAAAATATGTTCAGTTGGATTTTGCATATAAACAAAAAAGTCTTCACTAGGAATAAAATACAATATAAAGTTTGTAGCAATAATAATAGAGATAATAGACCATAAAATAATTGCAATAACTTTTTTAAACAAATTCATTGGTTTTGAAAAGTCTTTAAATTTTTGTTTATTTTTAATCTTAGTAAGGTCAAGAAGTGTACCTTCTATTAAATCTCTGTATAAAACTCTAAAGATGGTCTGTGGACATGCCCAGCCACACCAGACTCTACCAAACATAGCTGTAACAGCAAATATACCTATAAATAAAAGCATAAGTAAAAAAGGCATGATAAATAATTCATTTACATTAAAAGCATATCCTACAAAATGAAACTGTAATCTCTCAAATGATAAAAGTAAAAGATGATTTCCATCTATTGTGATAAATGGTACACCCATAATAAAAACTGTGATTAAAAAATATGTCAAATATCTTTTTTTTGCATAACTCATAATAGTTCCTTTAGTTAATTTGTAAGAACTATAATAAGTAAAGGTGTCCATTTGGTGGTATTGGAAAAAGATTTATCTGAAAAGGCTATTTATCTGTGCTGAAAGGAAGAATCCAAAACTTGTTATTATGATAATCTATCTCTTTAGATAGTAGGTGATTATTAATTGTAAATATACTATTTTTTTGCCAGTTTGATAAAGGGAAAAGATGTTTTGTTACCTCATGATTTTTTAAGTGTTTTTCAAAACCTCCGTTTTCTATTAGTTTTAATAAGCCATTATTTATTATTTTTGCAAGATTTTTATTTTCCTTTGAAACAAAAAAGTACATAGGAAAAGGGTAATAAATAATCATTCCATCATAAATTTTGAGGTCTTTGTAGACTAATTTTCGAGCTTCTATTTCAGAGTATCCCTCATGTATTCCTCTTGGAAAATAATCACATCTACCTTTTAAAACTTGTAAAAACATTGATTCATAATTAGAGTTTCTTATGACATTAAAGTTTGAATTTTCAAGAATTTTTGTATCTGGCCAATGTTTTCCTTGGCAAGCTTTTAATTTTTTTAAATCTTGAATACTTTTAACATTATCAAATATTTTTGTATTATTTTTATTTATTATAAGAACTCTATATCCCAATAAACCTTTTAATAAAGGGATTTTAATAGCATTAAACTGTTCTTCTCTTTGAGGAGATGTACCTGCCCAATAAATATCTATATCTTGATTCTTTTTTAATTGCACAAAAGCACGACCTTGTTCCATTTGATAAGTATGCTTTATTTTTATTTGATTTTCATTCAGTATCAATTGAAGTAAAGTAGAAAAATAATTATGTGATGTATCATGAGCGGATTGAGGTGGTATAATTTTTACAATCTCATTTGCATTAAGCGTATTTACAACTAGTATCAAGAATAATAATGTTTTTACTTTCATAATAACTACCTTTTATTTTATCCTAATAATGTTATCATTTATTAATCTTATAGTTACTTAAAGGAATGAAATGTCAGTAATAACTAAAATGTTTTTATTTATTATGATAATAAGTGTGATATTTGTTACTCTTGCAGTTACCCTTATAATAGATTCTGAGCGATCATCGTTACTTAATGTATTAAATAATAAAAAAATACATAATGAAGAAGTGTATTCAAAATCATTGAGTGGATTATTATTTGACTTAGATAAAAATCATGTTGAAACAACTCTATATTCATTATATAAAGACAGAGATATTGTAGAAATTAAGTTAATAGACTACAGTGAGATTATTAATTTAAATATCAATAGTAAAACATATCGAAAAGAGAGTAGATTAATAAGTAATATTCCTTTAGCACAAGGAGATATGAAACTAGGGAAATTAACAATTATCTATACAAAAGAGAATATAGAAGCATCGTTACAAAAATCTAAAGAAGAGATAATTATTGTTTCCTTTTTATTAGTTTTTTTATTATTGATAACTATTTTTTATTATATGAATTATGTAACAAAATCGTTAACTATTCTTTCAAAAGCTACAAAAGAGATAGCAGATGGAAACTTGGATTATCCAATATTAATAGATACTAATGATGAAATAGGTGAATTGTCTCAACGATTCAAATATATGAGGGATTCACTTAAGGAAAGAATTGACATTATAAATAAACAATTAGCTTTTCAACAAAATTTAATTGATACTGTTAATACACCTATTTATTATAAAGGAATAAATAAAAAATATATAGGATGTAATAAAGCTTTTGAGAAACTGTTACACATGAATAAATCGGAGATACTTCAAAAAAGTGTATTTGATATATTAAACAATGATGGGGCTGACTTTTATAATAATAAAGATGAGTTAATATTAAAAAATCATAAACAGCAAGAATATGAAGGTCAAGTTGAACTTTTAGACGGGACAACCAAAGAGTTGGTTTTTTATAAAAATATTTTTTATGAGAATAATCAAGTAGCTGGAATTATAGGAGTAGTATTTGATATAACTGAACGAAAACTATTTAATGATAAATTAGAAAAATTAAATACTGAGGTTATTGAAACTCAAAAAGAGATCTTATTCACTCTAGGTGCTGTTGCAGAAACTAGAAGTAAAGAAACAGGTATGCATGTTAAAAGAGTTGCAGAATATTCAAAGCTATTAGCAACATTTTATGGTTTAACAAATGATGAGATTGATACCGTAAAAATGGCATCTCCTATGCATGATATAGGGAAAATTGGAATACCAGATGCTATTTTAAATAAACCAGGTAAGTATACTCCAGAAGAATTTGAGGTTATGAAAGCACATGCAAAAATAGGGTTTGATATGTTAAAAGAGTCAGACAAACCTTTATTGAAAGCATCTGCTATTATAGCGTATCAGCATCAAGAAAAATATGATGGTTCAGGATATCCTCAACAATTAAAGGGTGAAGATATACATATCTACGGAAGAATAACGGCTATTGCTGATGTATTTGATGCATTAGGAAGTGCCAGAGTCTATAAAAAAGCATGGAAAGATGAAGATATTTTCCAATACTTTAAAGAACAATCAGGCAAACATTTTGATCCAAAACTCATTGATATATTTTTTGATAATATTGATGAATTCCTTAAAATTAGAGATAAATTTAAAGATATAGAGTAGGTGTTATTAAATAATATAAGATAGATTAAGATGTAGTGTTTATAGCTTCTTGTATTTTGATAGCTTGATTATGTTCTTTGACATCATGACATCGAACAATTGAAGCACCCCTTTGTATACTATCAAGATGAATAGCAAGTGTACCACTGAGTCTATCTTCTGTCTTTGTAGGTATTATATGATCTATCATCGATTTTCGACTTGCTCCTATGAGTAGTTTGTACCCAAAGTGTAAAAAATGGTTCATATTTTTGAGTAAAATCAAGTTATGCTCTAATGTTTTCCCAAACCCAATACCTACATCAAGAATAATTTTGTTGATACCAAAATCTTTTGCTTTTTGTATTTGTTTTTCAAAAAAACTATCTACTTCTGTAATAACATTTTTATAAGATGGATTATTTTGCATATCTTTAGGTTTTCCTTGCATATGCATAATGACAATTGTAGCATCATATTTAGCTGTTATTTTTGCCACTTCATCGTCTATAAGTCCCGTAATATCATTTACTATAGTAAAACCAGATTTTAAAGCATATTCGATAACACTTGGAGTGTAACTATCTATACTAAAAATAACTTTTTTATGAAGTTGTTTTTCCAAAATCATATCGCATATAGGTTTGATACGATTTAATTCTTCTTCTTTTGATATCTCTATACTTCCTGGTCGTGAAGACACACCACCTATATCTATGATTTGTGCTCCATCTTGTATCATAATATCAATTTTTGAGATAGCATCTAGTGTATTAAATCTACTATCTTTATAAAAACTATCATCTGTGGCATTTATGATACCCATAATTTTAGTAGGAAAATTATGTTGATACATTTTTATCTTTTCACCATGATATTTAAAAGTAGGGTGGTTAAAACATTTAGAGGTCGAGAATTAAGTTCTAAAAGTTTCATAGCAGTGCTGAAACTATGTAACTCTTTTTGTGTAAGTTTAATATTGTTTTTATTAATAGAAAACAATATCGATTCTACAACATTTTTGGCATCGTGTTTGTTAATTCTTTGATTTTCTTTGAGATATTTATATATATCTTTGAGTTCCAATCTTTGAACATTTAAACAAAATTCTTCTACTACTTTTTTTGTTTTTGTATATTTTACTTGTATACGAGAAAGTATAGTTGGTAAAATAGAATTTTTAGATAGTGTAATGATAATAAATACGATATTTTTTGGTGGCTCTTCAAGAACTTTTAATAGTGAATTTTGTGCTTCAACTCTAAAATTATCACCACATAAACAGATATATTTTGTTTCATTATCAGCTATATATGCTTCTTTTATAGCTTTTTGTGCTTGTAGAAGTTGAAATTCATTTTTTCCCTCTTCTTCATTTCTAATGATTCTTACAGAATGTTGTGGTAAAGTAGCTGTAATTTCATACAGTGATTTATCGATATCATTTACAATAAAAAGTGTAGATGTGTTGATCATAAGTATTTATTTCTCGAGATCAATTTGAGCAAAAAGTACTGCTTGCAAAGTTTTATCAAATAGTCTATACATATTTAATAGTCTTATATCTAAAGCAGGGTCATTACTATCTAAATAAAAACTATTTGATAATTCTTCATCCATTAGCCATAAAAGAGGTTGTTTAGACATCTTAGCTAGATTTGCTCTCATACTTTGGCTTTTTCCTATGTACCAAAAAAAGTATCCGTTAGGAAATGAGTTTTGTAGCATATCATGGATTAGTTGAATATCATTTTCTGTTTTTATCTCATCAATATTGTTATTGAATGAGTCAAATGAATAAAAAGGCAAATAAGGACGACCGAGTTTTTTTTGATTTATATTTGTTAAAATATATTGTTTAAACCACTCATGGTCGTTATCTGTAACTACTAGTACAGATTTATTTTTATCAATTATATTAGATACTGATTTTGTTATTAGTGGCACCCAGTCAAATTTTCGTTCCTCTAACCAAGGACCTAAAAGATTATCATTTCTTATTGTATCTATAGTCCAGTTTATAAATTCTTGTGCCAAATGTTAAGCCTTATTTATCTAACTGATATGCATCATGTAGTGAACGAACTGCTAATTCAGAATATTTTTCATCTATTATCATAGATATTTTTATTTCACTAGTACTAATGATATTGATATTGATATTGTCTTTTGCCATAGCTGTAAATGCTTTTGAAGCTACACCTGTGTGAGATTTCATCCCTACACCTACAATAGATACTTTACAAATAGCATCATTATAATCGATTTTATCACTATCTGCTTCAAATCTAATCATCACTTTTTTTGTTTTTTCTATATCTGTAGTAGGAACTGTAAAGTCTAAGTTTGTAGTATTGTCTGTTCCTCTTGTTTGAACAATCATATCAACATTTATGTTAGCATCAGCAAGTGCTGTAAAAATAGCAGATGCAATACCTGGTTTATCAACAACTCCATACATTCCAACTCTAATTTGATTTTTATCTAGTGCTATACCACTTACTATTGGTGCTTCCATAATATTTTCTTCCTTTGTTATTAATGTTCCTTCTACTTCAGGAGTAAAAGAGCTTCTTGATACTAAATTTACATTTAGTTTTTTTGCCATCTCTACTGAACGATTTTGTAAAACTTTTGCTCCTAATGAAGCTAACTCTAGCATCTCATCATAAGAGATTTTTTCTAGTTTTTTTGCTTTTGGTTCGATTCTAGGATCTGTAGTATAAATACCATCAACATCAGTATAAATTTCACATAAGTCAGCATTAAGTGCACCAGCAAGTGCAACAGCAGTTAAGTCACTTCCTCCACGCCCTAGAGTCGTTACCCGACCATCATTAGCACTTACACCTTGAAAACCTGCAACAATAATTATCTTACCTGCTTTTATTGCATTGGTCATATTTGTAGTTTCAATATCTTCAATTCTTGCATAAGTATGATCAGTAGTAGTTTTAATACCAGCTTCTCTACCACTCATAGATGTAGTTGGATAACCTTGTTCGTTTAGTGTGATTGATAATAAGGCAGAAGTAACTCTTTCTCCTGAACTTAATAGCATATCCATCTCACGCTCATTTGGTGTTTTGCTATAGTGTTCTGCATATTCTATTAGTTTATTTGTTTCACCACTCATAGCACTTACAACAGCTACAATATCATCACCTTGGTCTCTAAATTTTTTAATTATTTGTGAAACATTTTGTATTCTTTCTAAATCACCTACACTAGTTCCACCAAATTTTAATACTCTTAACATTATTGTTTTTTCTCCATCTTAAATATAGCCTTCTTGTTTAAAATATTTTAAAACTTTTTTATAAACTGTTCTTTTAAAAAATGTAATATAATCATTTAATTTTTCTGTTTTTACAAATTTATATTGACTAAATTCAGGTATTTCTGTTTTTATATCAATTTTTGCGCCCTTATGCAGTTTTACTAAAAAGTACTTTTGAGTTTGTCCATCAAAAGGTGCCATTCTTGAAGCAACTGATGGTGGAAAATCATAACTTACCCACTCTGGAAATTCTGCTATAATATCTACTTTATTTGTACCTATTTCTTCTTCTAGTTCTCTAAATAAGGCTTCATTAGGTGTTTCACCTTCATCAATGCCACCTTGTGGAAATTGCCATGCGTCTTCTACATCAATTCTTGATGCTATGAAGATTTCACATTTGGCGGGATATGATGAAGATAAAACAATAGCTGCTACATTTGGTCTATATTTTTTCGTATTATCTTCCATAAATTGTTTTGCCTTGTGATTGTTTCTAATATGAAAAGGATACTATCTAAACGATGCTTTAAAAATGCTTTTGTAGTCGATTAATGTTAGTATTTATTCATAAAAGATATACAATAATTCACATAATAATATTTTCAAATACAAAATAAAGCAAATATTGATATCATACGAAAATATTATACTAAATAAAGGGAAATAATGCTTTTATATATACACATACCTTTTTGTGATAGCAAATGCTTTTATTGTGCTTTTAATTCATACACAAGTTTACATAGTTTAAGAGACGATTACATGGATGCTTTAAAATTACAGCTAGAAGATGGATTGAAAAAAAACAATAAACAAATAGAAACTATTTTTATAGGTGGAGGAACACCTAGCACAATTAAAGCTCATAAATACCAAAATATTATGAACATTGTAAAACCATATTTAAAAGAAAACTGCGAGATAACAATCGAAGCAAATCCAAATTCTGCTACAAAAGAATGGCTCGAAGAGATTTATCAAATTGGTATAAATCGTGTGAGTTTTGGAGTACAAAGTTTTGATGATGAAAAGCTCAAGTTTTTAGGAAGAAATCATAATAAAGAGCAAGCTATTGAAGCTATAAATTATGCTAAACAAGT
>Ga0193959_1001299_pt1 | contig 9972 bp, 10 predicted proteins | sample FB_2_MG_FD_140333 | JGI IMG/M metagenome (GOLD analysis project Ga0193959, IMG submission 140333) | Microbial mat bacterial communities from the Broadkill River, Lewes, Delaware, United States - FB_2_MG | ecosystem: Environmental > Aquatic > Freshwater > River > Microbial mats | place: USA...
ACCGGCTGACTCAGATCGGGTGGCGTCGGGGCCGGTGGCTGCTGCGGCATGATTTCCGGTGGTGGCAGCGACTCCCGTTCGCGCACCTGCACTTCGGAGTCCAGCTTCATGCGATGCAGGTTGATGGCGGTATAGTCACTGGTCTCGGGCGGTGTTGAACGCCCGACGCCAGCCAGATGCGCCATCAGCAGGAACAGCAGCAGGCTCACCAGCAGAGAGCCCGGCACAAAGAGGATGGCGCGCATCAACCCGCCCCCTCACGCGTCGCCACGGCCACCTGCTCGACACCGGACAGTTTGACCTGATCCATCACCTCCACCAGCAGGCCGGTCTTGGCGTTCCTGTCGGCCTGGATCATGACGCCCAGGTCGGGCTGTTCCACCTTGAGTCGCTCCAGCGTCGGGCGAATCATGCGCACATCGACCGGCTGGCGATCCAGCCAGATTTCATCGCTGGCGGTAATGGCCAGCATCACACCCTGACTTTCCTTCACCTCAGCGGTAGACGAAATGGGACGCTCGATCTCGACCCCGGCTTCACGCACAAAGCTGGTGGAGACGATAAAAAAGATCAGCATGATGAACACAATATCGAGCATCGGCGTCATGTCGATCTCGGCATCATGCTCCATCATGTCCAGATTGAGTCGCTGCCTCATCCTCTGGCTCCTGTGATATCCAATCGTGTTCGTTGCAACTGGCTCCAGCGCGCCAGCCGGTTCCAGATCAACAGTCCACTCACCGCCATCACCATCCCGGCCAGTGTTGGCAGGGTGGCACGCGCCACGCCCGCCGCCATCAGGCGCGGATTGCCGGTGCCGTTCAGGGCCAGGGTGTCGAACAGGTGAATCATGCCGGTCACTGTCCCCAGCAGACCAATCAGCGGACAGAGTGCGATCAGGGTGCGAATCAATGGCAGCGCCGCCTGCAGGTCCAGCAGCAGGTCGGCACGATCCAGCCGGCGTATGGCCCCTTGTGGCAGGTCGCGATAGCGGCGAATGCGGCGGGGAAAATCGACCCAGCGGAACCAGAGACGCTCCAGCAGCAGCGTCCAGAGCACCAGGCTGACCAGCAGCAGGGCCCAGAGCACCGGCCCTCCCGCATTGAAAAACCCTGCCAGCGCCGCCTCATACTGAGCCATATCAGGCAGCATAGCGCGCCTCTTCCGCATCACTGAGCTGTTCACGCTGAGCCGCCAGCAGGGCCAGACCCTTCTGCTGCAGCAACTGCAACAGACGACGGCTGCGTGCCGCCAGCAGGCTGTGACAGAACAACAGCGGGATAGCTACGCAAAGACCCAATACCGTGGTCATCAGTGCCTGCGAAATCCCGCCGGCCATCAGCTTGGGGTCACCGGTGCCGAACAGCGTAATGCTCTGAAAGGTGCCGATCATGCCGGTCACGGTACCCAGCAGCCCCAGCAGCGGGGCAACGGCCGCGATCAGCTTGAGCAGGGTCAGGCCGCGCTCCAGCAGGGGCGCTTCCTTGAGCAAGGCCTCATCCACCCGCAGCTCGGTTTCATCGGTGGTGCGGCCAGCCTGCCCGGCCGCCAGTACACGACCCAGCGGGTTGCCCGCATTGCCCTGTTCCGGCTTGCGCAACTGGCTGCGCACACTGAATTCGATCTTCAGCGTCGCCAGCAGTTTCCACAGCGCCACCAGCAGGCCGACGCCACCCAGCCCCAGAATGATGTAGCCGACCAGCCCACCCTGAGCAATGCGCTCCTGCAGATTGGGAGTCTGTGCCAGCAGAGCCAGCAGGTTGCCACGACTGGGGTCCACAACCAGACTGCTGCCTTGCCCCTGCACGAAGGTCTGCGCCTGAGCCAGTACCGAACGATTCGGCTGTACCGGCAACACCTGCAATCCGCCCTCGACATAGTTCAGGTACTCGCCCTGACTATTGAGCGCGGTAAAGGGCCCAACCCGCAGTACCTCGGCGTCGACGCGTTCACCGCTGGCCTGTACCACCGGTGCCGAAAAACGAACCACCTCACCGGTTGCGGTCATCTCCTGCTGCAACAGGAACCAGAGTCCCTCCAGCTCACTCAGTGTGGGAATGCGCTTGCGATCGGCAAAGGCCAGCAGCTCGGCACGCTCGGGGTACTGCGCCGTGATCATGGAATCATCCACCAGGCCATGCAGATCCTGCGCCTGCTGTTTGACCACACCAAACACCTCACCCAGCTGTCCACTGCGGGAACGCAACGCCTCGCCCTGCTCGGCCAGTGCATCCTCATTGGCCTGGAATGCGGCCTTAAGCTCGGCCTGACGGGCTTCAGCCGCCGCCAGACGCGCCCGCGCCTCTGCCAGCAAAGCCTGTTGACGTGCATGATCCGTGCGGAATTCGGCCAGTCGTGCGGCATCGGTACGCTGATCTTCGGCCACTTCAGTACGTACCTGCTGCAGCAACTGCTGCAGCTCACTGCCCTGTGCCGGCAGACAGAGCACCAGCATCAAAGCGGCCATTACTCGCGTCATGCGCTTCATGATGCAGCTCCTGTCAGTTCCACCGGCAATTCCAGCAGCTCCGGTACGGACTGTTGGCGTGCCATGCTGATACCCTTGCGGATTGGCCAGTCATACCCGGCCTCAAGTGTTTCCCAGCCATTGCGAGCGCGGTTCCAGCGTCCGCTTTCCTCGCCATCCAGCGTCTGGTAATACAGCGCCACACGTCCCAGACGCAGGAACGTGACTTCCCGGCTGTTGCTGCCCTGCTGCAGAGAGCCGGTCCAGGCCTCCAGCGTTCGGCCATATTCAGCCTCTATCTGGTAAGCCTCCAGAATCTGGCGATATTTCTCGGCCAGACTGACATCGGCCCGGTCCATCAAGCGGGCAAGGCGTTCGACACGCTGCTCTCGTTCCTCGGTCAGGAACGGCAGGTCGCGCGCCACAAACTGCTCCAGCATGTCCTGCATCCGCACCAGCAACGGCAGCGTTGCCTGCTCGGTTTCTGCCAGTGATACCAGCTGCGCCTCGATATCGGCCAGCTCACGGGTCTGATCCTCCACCATGCGGGATAGCTGGCGATTATAGGCTTCCATCAGCTCGGCCTGACGCAGGTCGGCGGTGTAGGCTTCGTAGTTGTCGCGGGTTTGCTGATCCAGCTGGTCAATATTGCGCTGTACCTGCGCACCCTGCTTGTGCGCCTGTTCCAGTGCCTGTTGATTTTTTTCCAGTGTGTTGGACAGCGCGATCGAGGGTATAAGAAGCGGCACAGACAGCAGGGCCACCTTGAGGGGTATCCGATCCATGAACAATCCGTCTAATAAAACAAATGATAACGATTTGCATTATTCACTATATGACGAATATGTTCAATGCACTCATCCTATCTTATTGATGTATGCATGACTGATACAAAGACGTTAATAGACGGTGGAAACCAGAAACCTCGCCAGGAAATGGCTGAGGCCGGATAGCAAAAACCCCGCCGAGGCGGGGTTTCATTGGGCACAGTTCGATCAGTGATTCAGGATCAAACCGCCTTGTGCGCGATGATGTCCTTCCACTTGGCCGGGCCCGTGGTGTGGACAGATTCACCTGAAGTATCAACCGCAACCGTCACCGGCATGTCTTTGACTTCAAACTCGTAGATCGCTTCCATACCCATTTCCGGGAACGCCAGCACCTTGGAGCCGGTGATCGCCTTGGATACCAGGTATGCCGCGCCACCTACAGCCATCAGGTAAACCGCCTGGCTGTCCTTGATCGCTTCAATCGCCACCGGACCACGCTCGGATTTACCGATCATGCCCAGCAGGCCTGTGCTTTCCAGGATCTGGCGAGTGAACTTGTCCATACGGGTAGAGGTAGTCGGGCCAGCCGGGCCAACCACTTCGTCACGTACCGGATCAACCGGACCCACGTAATAGATGAAGCGGCCTTTCAGGTCCACCGGCAGCTCTTCACCGTTGTTCAGCATCTCCACCATTTTCTTGTGGGCAGCGTCACGACCGGTCAGCATCTTGCCGTTGAGCAGGATGGTTTCGCCGACCTTCCACTCTTTCACCGCTTCCGGGGTGATCTCATCCAGGTTGACGCGACGGGTGTTGGCACCGACTTCAAAGGTCACTTCCGGCCAGTCTTCCAGGCTCGGCGGCGTCAATACGGCCGGGCCGTTGCCGTTCAGGGTGAAGTGCGTGTGACGGGTAGCAGCGCAGTTAGGGATCATGCACACCGGCAGGGACGCCGCATGGGTCGGGTAATCCATGATCTTCACGTCCAGAATGGTGGTCAGACCACCCAGACCCTGAGCACCGATACCCAGGGCATTAACCGCATCCATGATCTCCAGACGCAGCTCTTCAACACGGTTCTGCGGGCCGCGCTCACGCAGCTCATGAATGTCGATCGGGTCCATCAGGGACTCTTTCGCCATCACGGCCGCCTTCTCGGCGGTACCACCGATACCGATACCCAGCATGCCCGGCGGACACCAGCCGGCACCCATGGTCGGTACGGTCTTGACGATCCAGTCGACAATGCTGTCGGACGGGTTGAGCATCGCCATCTTGGACTTGTTCTCGGAACCACCGCCTTTCGCCGCCACGTGGACTTCCACTTCATCGCCTTCAACGATTTCGTAGTGGATCACCGCCGGGGTGTTGTCCTTGGTGTTCTGACGCTTGCCAGCCGGATCAGCCAGGATGGACGCGCGCAGCACGTTATCCGGATTATTATAGGCACGACGCACGCCTTCGTTGACCATGTCGGTCACGGACATCTTGGCGTCCCACTGCACGTTCATGCCGACTTTCAGGAACACGGTCACGATACCGGTATCCTGACAGATCGGACGGTGACCCTCGGCGCACATGCGGGAGTTGATCAGGATCTGCGCCATGGCGTCTTTCGCCGCAGGGTTTTCCTCTTTCAGATAGGCTTCATGCACACCCTGCACGAAGTCGATCGGGTGATAATAGGAAATGAACTGCAGCGCATCGGCGATGCTGCTGATGAAATCATCCTGGCGAATAACGCTCATTGACGACTCTCCAATTGGCTTTGGTTTGGGGTTCATTGCGGTCGGACGTTCTGCGGTCAGACGCACCTGCGGCCGGGCCAGTCGTATCCGAGCCCTGGCAGAATCTGGAGCCGCATTATACATTAAATTCGATACGGGATTGCTCGGGTATTGGTATTAGAACGGCAGTGGCCAGGGGTCTGCCAGCGCGACACAAAAGAGCACGCCAAAGACCAGCAACAGGCGGGCCGTAGCCGGTGTCAGCGGACCTCGCTGTTCGGCAGAGGCCTGCAGCAGGCGCACCGGCCTGAACACCAGCGGCAGGCTCAACAGCAGCCACAAAGCCCCCGGCAACAGACCCAAGGCCAGCAGCAGAACGGCCACCAGATAGGCGCAGGCCAGCAATGCCAGATAAAGGCGCACCGAGGCGGCATAACCAATACGTACGGTCAGGGTATGCAGGCCGTCACGCTGATCATGTTCATGGTCGCGCAGCTCATTGCTCAGCAACAGCAGCGATACCAGCAGACTGACCGGCACCGTTTGCAGCACCAGCGGCAGTGTCAGGGAGGCTCCCATCGCCAGGGCGCTGCCGGCAATCATCAACACGCCCATCAGCCAGAACACCAGCACCACACCCAGTCCACGGCTCTTGTAATTCACCGGACTGAGCGTGTAACCCAGCGCACCGACCAGACCCAGCATGCACAGCAGCAGAAACCCGGCGCCCTGCTGAATCACGAAATGAAAGCCAACTGCCGCCGCCAGCAGAAAGCAGAGCATGCCGAAACGGAAATTATGCCGAATGGCATCAATCAGTGGCTGACTGCCCGGCTGATGCTGCAGCAGCCGGATGTCGTCATGATCGTTGATCAGGTTAACCCCGGCCTGCAACAGCACGCCGCCGATCAACACCAGCAGGGCTTCAAACAGGTTGATCGGCAACTGCTGAGCTGCCAGCAGAATACCTATCAGGCAGGTCACCAGCGCAACCGGGAAGGAAAACGGGCGCAAGGCGCGGCTAAAGGCGTATTTGCCCAGCACCTGTTCAGTCTTGGCCGATGTTCTTACGGCATCCATTCAACTTCTCTCCAACGCAGGAACGACTGATCCGGATGTTTGCCAACTCAGGGTAAGGCCCGCCCATGAAACTTGTGTATCGAGCCTGCGATCACCCACGAGGGCACTGTACATAAAAAAGGGAGCCTCAGGCTCCCTTGGACACTGCTTTCGCCGTTAGCCCCGCTCGGGCGCGTTGGGCAGGTCGCGCATCAACAACGCGTAGGTCATGTCGGTATCGAAATCTACCGGAATGCTGACACGGTGACCGGAACCCGGCGCCACCTCGGCCTGCTGGCCCTTCTTGTTCAACATTTCCTGCAGCTTGAAGCGCTTGTTGCCGGCCGGCGTCATCAGTTCCAGGGTATCACCCAGCTCGAAGCGGTTCTTCACATCGATCTCGATAAAGCCCTTGGCTGCGTCATGTTCAGTGATTTCACCCACGAACTGCTGATGCACACCGACGGAACTGCCGGTCTGGTAGTTCTGATACTCATCGTGCACATGGCGACGGTAGAAGCCTTCGGTGTAGCCACGGTTGGCCAGGTTCTCCAGCGTATCCATCAGGCCCATGTCGAACGGCTTGCCGGCGACGGCATCGTCGATCGCCTGGCGATAGGCCTGAGCGGTGCGCGCCACGTAGTAGTGCGACTTGGTGCGTCCCTCGATCTTGAGCGAGTCCACACCCATTTCGGCCAGCCGGTGCACATGCTGGATGGCTCGCAGGTCCTTCGAGTTCATGATGTAGGTACCATGCTCGTCCTCGAACGCCGGCATGTACTCGCCCGGACGGGTCTCTTCCTGCAACAGGAAGATCTTGTCGCTCGGCTGCCCTTCACCCAGTGCAGGCTGCTCGCCGGCCCCCGCTTCGGCAGGATCGAACGACTGTACCGGCGCTTGTACCGGCACTATGTCACCGGACTCGTCTTCCTTGCCCTCGTGGGCGTCGTACTTCCAGCGACAGGCGTTGGTGCAGGTGCCCTGGTTGGGATCGCGGTGGTTGATGTAACCGGACAGCAGGCAACGACCGGAGTAGGCAATGCACAGGGAACCGTGCACGAACACTTCCAGCTCGATTTCGGGGCACTGCTGGCGGATCTCGGCCACCTCATCCAGTGACAGCTCACGGGACAGGATGATGCGTTCGATACCGGCCCGGTGCCAGAACTTCACCGAGGCCCAGTTCATGGTATTGGACTGCACCGACAGGTGGATCGGCAGATCCGGATACTTGTCCTTCACCATCATGATCAGACCCGGGTCGGACATGATCAGGGCGTCCGGGCCCATGGCAATCACCGGGTCCAGATCCTTCATGTAGGTCTTGAGCTTGGAGTTGTGCGGCAGAATATTACTGGCGACAAAAAACTTCTTGCCCAGCTCGTGCGCGATACGAATACCTTCGGCCAGGTTGTCGTGAGTAAAGTCGTTGTTGCGCACCCGCAGGCTGTAACGCGGCTGGCCCGCATAGACGGCATCCGCCCCGTAGGCGAAGGCATACTTCATGTTCTTCAACGTCCCGGCCGGGGACAGCAGTTCTGGTGTTCGCATGGGCTCTGTGACTACTTGAGATTAAAGGGCCTGAAACCGGACAGGTCTCAGGCAGACAGGCTGACTTCAAACAGGGGCGTATAGATGGAACCCCGTTCCCCTGGACGGCTCTGGAACAGCACCACCGAGTCGGCGGGTGTGGTCAGGCCCGGCTCGGGCCAGCATTCCGGTACTTCGAAGCGGTTGCTGGCCGGCAGGCGCGCCAGCGTCACATGGGGTTTGAAATCGCGCTCATCATAGCGGATTCCCGCTTTTTTGGCGATATTGACCATACAGTCATGCAGGATATTGAGCGGTTCATGATCACTGGTCAACGCCGCCAGCACACCCAGTCGCGGGTTGGCCTTGTAATAGCCCAAATGATCCAGCGGCACCATGAAACCTGACAACTCTTCCAGCGCGTCTCGGGTCAGCTGCTCCAGCTCGGTGACCTGATCCAGGGTCACATCACCGAGAAAGCAGAGCGTCAGGTGGTAATTGGATGAATCCACCCAATGGGCATCCAGGCCACGGTCAAACTCACATAGTGTATCGGCACAATCAGACAGCGGTCTGGAGATGCGCTCGGGGATCGGTAGTGCAAAAAATGTTCTGATCTTCATAACCTGAGCCGGCCGCAGGGGCCGGCCTTTATCCTTTTGCCCGTTCCATCAGACGTTTTTGCGCCGGATGCGACAGCACCGACTTGATCCAGCGGTGCACCTCCGGGTAGAGGCTGTAATCGAATCCGGCCAGTTTCGGCCAGCTCAGCACCAGTGCACCATGGATATCGGCAATGCTGAAACGATCGCCACTGAGCCATTCGCGTCCGCTCAGCTGCTGCTCCAACAGCGGCAGGAAACGGTTCAGCTCGGCACCGGCCCGTTCGATCACGGCCTGATCCGGGTTACCCTGGCTGAACTTGAACTGGATCAACATGTCCAGTGCCGGCACTTCCATCTGGTTACTGATGTAGAGCGACCAACGCAGGATATCGGCTTCTGCCGCCGGGCTATCTGCCCAGAGGCGGCCGTTGCCGTACTGGCGCGCCAGGTAGTAGAGAATGGCCTGGGTTTCAAACAGCACCATATCACCATCCACCAGCGTCGGAATCTTGCCGGTCGGGTTCAGCGCCCGGTACTCGTCCGATTGCGTCTGCTCACTGCGCGGCAGCATATCCACCGATTCGTATTCCAGCCCCAGCTCTTCCAGCGCCAGCATTACCATGCCGGCACGGGAAAACACACTGCCGTAGACCTTGATCATTGTTTGTTCTCCATAAGGTTTCAGCCCTGCTCGATACGCAGTTGCAGGTTGTTCAACTGCTGACGAATGCGCAGCAGGTCCTGGCTCAGCTGACGGCGAGTACCATCGATTGCCTTGATCGCCTGTTCATTCTGACGAATGCGCTGCGCCAGCTGGGCCGCCTGGCCCGAACCGCCCTGCAATCCAGACAGCTGTTCGGTCAATTCTTTCTGTACTCGAAGGCGCCCCTCACTTTCCTTCTTAAGGCTGCTCTCCAGCGTTCCCAGCTGCTTGCCCAGACTGTCGATACGCGCCTTGAAGGTTTTGGCCAGACTGGCTTGTTCAGCCTTCAGACCGGACAGGGCTGCCAGCTCCTGCTCCAGTCTGGTCACCTGTGCATTGGCGCCTTGCAGCGACTTGTCGGCAGCAGCCAAGCGTTGCTCGAACGTTTTCAGCTGCTCGCCCTGCTGCTCCAGCTGCGGCTTGTTGCGCTGATAAGCGATGGTCCAGAGCTTGGCGACTTCGGAGTCGTAGTGCGCTGCGCGTTCCTTCAGTCGGGTATCCAGGTCCTGTAACCGCTGCTGCAGGGTCTGGCCGGACTGCTCGGCGCTGTCGGTAGTCACTTCCAGCGTGGCTTCCAGGCTCTCAACCCGCACTTGAGTGCTGGCCAGCTGCTCATTCAAATCGCCAATCAGGGTCTGCTGCTGAACCAGCAGATAGCCCAGGTAGCCACCGCCACCGGCCAGCAGTAACAGAATCAGTGTCAGCAGCACACTGCCGCCCCGTCCAGACGATGCCTGCGCTACCTCTGCCTGAGCCTGCGGCCCGACTCGCCCTTCCGGCTCGACCGACAGGTTTCCCAATGCTTCCGGGTCCAGCCCCGGCTCTTTACGCTCAACCATGAATCTGTGCTTCCCTTACGCGGAACGCCCAACACTAGCAGTTTTGCCCGAAACGAAAAAGCCCCGCATAAAGCGGGGCTTATCGCGCATCAGGCGCAGAGGGAACCGGGGCTGATTACATCATGCCCATACCGCCCATTCCACCCATACCGCCCATGTCCGGCATGCCAGCACCGGCATTCTCATCCGGGTGGTCAGCGATCATGGCTTCGGTGGTGATCATCAGGCCAGCGATGGAAGCAGCCGCCTGCAGTGCAGAACGGGTCACCTTG
>Ga0193959_1001305_pt1 | contig 9951 bp, 8 predicted proteins | sample FB_2_MG_FD_140333 | JGI IMG/M metagenome (GOLD analysis project Ga0193959, IMG submission 140333) | Microbial mat bacterial communities from the Broadkill River, Lewes, Delaware, United States - FB_2_MG | ecosystem: Environmental > Aquatic > Freshwater > River > Microbial mats | place: USA...
GGAAACCTATGACTTCAGCCGCGACCTGATCGCCAGCGAGCCCGACCTGCGCGCCCTCTGGCTACAGGGGTCCGATCGCTATCAGGGCGCGCTGGATGCCATTCGCGATACCGGTCGAACCGGAGAAATTCTGCTGGTCACCTTTGATGCCGAGCCCGAATTCATCCAGATGCTTGCCGACGGCAGCCTGGTTGGTGCTGCCATGCAGCAGCCCTTCCTGATGGGTGAACAGGCGGTCGAAAGCCTGCACCAGCACCTGCAGGGAGAGCCGGTCATGAAGCAGCGCAAGCTGCCCGTGCTGGCCGTCTCGACCGCTAATCTGGCGCGCAACCTGCCACTGATCAAACGCAACGTTCTTGGCCAACCGGAGGCGCCCTGATGCCTCGATCACCTTCCCTGTATCTGCTGCTTGTCAGCCTGATTCTACCGACAATTTTCGCCACCGTGTCCCTCAGCGCCACCTATCATTACTACGAGGCACGGCAGGCGATTCTGGACAGGATTCAGCACGGTGCCGAACGCAGTCTGGCCTCGCTCGACAACACCATCAGCGGGTTGATGGAATCCTATGCCGTCAACGAGTATGAAAAGATTCTGGCCAACGAGATCACGCTGCACCAGCATTGCGCCATTCTGGTGGATGACTTCAACCTGAGCAGCATTCTGGGCCACCCCTACACAACGGGCTACGTCCGTACTCCCGCCGGGGTCGTATCCGAATACAACGGCGAGGATCACAACCAGCAGCGCCACCTGCAGGACTGCATGGACAGCCATGAGATCACCGTACAAAGCAGCAAGGGCGAACGCATCGGCACCCTGCGCCTGTACACATCCAATGAGTTGCTGCAGGCGGAGCTGCAAAGCACCATCAACCGTTCTCTGCTCAGCACCCTGTTTATCTGCGTACTGATGGCCGTGTTGCTGCTGATTTTGACCCGCCGCTTCATTCTGACCCCACTCGACCGCATCATGGCCGTCATTGCCAGTACCGATCGCATGGGGATCCCCGTTAACCCGGTCCCCGAACAGGGGCCTGAAGAGCTGCGCACGCTGGCACGCAGCATGAACAGCATGATCACCTCCATTCGCCTGTCACAGCGCGACCTGCAATTGCAGAAGGACACCGTCCATCACATGGCCCATCACGATGCGCTGACCGGTCTGGCCAACCGCATCCTGTTCAATGACCGCCTTGAAAGCGGCATTGTTCGCGCCCAGCGGCATGACTACAAGCTGGCGCTGCTGGTCATCGACCTGGATCGTTTCAAGAACATCAACGACTCCCTCGGTCATCACATCGGCGACCGGGTACTGACCGGCATCACGCAGCGACTGGCCCAGCTGATCCGCGCCGATGACACCCTGGCACGCCTGGGCGGCGACGAATTCACCATCATTTTGGAAGGCCTTCAGGACGCCCAGGAAGCCGATTTCATGGCCCGCAAGGTACTACAGGCCGTCAGCCAACCTATCTGCGTTGACGATCATCACCTGTACCTCAGCAGCAGCATCGGCATCAGCATCTACCCCGATCACGGCAGTACCGCCAGCGAACTGCTGATGCAGGCCGATGCGGCCATGAATCTGGCCAAGAACGAAGGCCGCAACAGCCACCGCTTCTTCAACAGCAGCCTGACCCTGAGGGCTCAGGAGCGGCTGGTGCTGGAGTCACGCCTGCGTGAAGCACTGACGAACGACGAGCTGGTCCCTTTCTTCCAGCCCCAGATGAATACCCGCACGGGCCAGCTCGAAGGCTTCGAAGCCCTGGCTCGCTGGATCAGTCCCGAACAAGGGCTGATCTCTCCTGCCAAGTTCATTCCTCTGGCAGAATCCAGCGGGTTGATCGAGACCCTGGATCTGCAGATCATGCGCAAGGCGATGCAGCATTTTGTTCGCTGGTATCAGCAGGGCCTGAATCCGGGCGTGTTATCGGTCAACCTGAATGTACGTCATTTCCAGAGCCAGTCCCTGCAACGTACCCTGGATACCCTGATGGCCGAAACCGGTTTCCAGCCACACTGGCTGGAAGTGGAGGTCACCGAAACCCAGCTGATGACCAAACCGGAAGAAGCGATTCAGGTGCTGACACAGCTGAACCGGGCGGGCATCCGCATCGCACTGGACGATTTCGGTACCGGCTATTCCTCCCTGTCCTACCTCAAACGCCTGCCCATTACCAAACTCAAGATTGACCAGTCGTTTGTGCGTGACCTGCCCGATGATGCGGAAGATGCGTCCATCGTACGTGCCGTGATCGCGCTGGCCGAGAGCCTGGGGCTTGAGATTCTGGCCGAAGGGGCCGAAACGGAAGCCCAGATCAACTTCCTCGCCGCCAACCGCTGTGATCGGGTACAGGGCTATTATTACGCGCGTCCCATGCCGGCGGAGGACGCCCAGCGCTACCTGACACCGGACCGCATCCGGGCCCACTCCTGAACCAGGGGGCCTAGTTATACACAGCCCATTCGTTTTACGCATGTGGGTACATTTAATCGCCATGCCCAAGATATTATTCACATGTGCATAACCCTACCGTTAATTTACCCCCAAACCACTGGCATAGGGATGTGAATAAGCTTGGCATAAAAGCCTTACAGATGCCCACAAGCCCCGACTTAAAAGGCCTCCAAAAAACCGATCAAAAAACGTACAGAGCCGTTGATATACAACCTTATCCCCAGGTTGTACTGGCACATTCATCACTGCTCGCTCGCGCAGAAATCCGGTCAGCCACTTGAACAGGTTGTGAATAACTTGAACAGTCGAGTTGTCCACATTTCGAATTAGACTTATGCCACCTGTTCCCTGACGGCAAAAATTGCTAGATTGCGCGAGTTTTGCGCACTGAATGCGCATCGTGGTTTCAGGGAGATAAGGAGTTGTCGATGCGAAACCTGACCGCCCCGCTAAGGACATTGACGTTTGTGGCTGGCATCAGCCTGGTTGCCGGCTGTCAAACCCTGTCCAGCCAACAAAGTCTGGACAGTTTTAACCAGCATTACGCTCAGGGTGAGTATCAGGCAGCTGCCGACTTTGCCCTGCAGGCCGGTGATATCACGCCCGAGGGTGACAGCGATGATCTGCTCTGGTCGCTGCAGGCCGGCAGTGCCCTCAGCGCCGCCGGCCAGCTGGACTACAGTACCCGCGTCTTTGACCATGCCGAAACACTGATGAAGACGGAAGATACCGAAAACATCGGCCGCAAGGGCATGGAGAAAGTCACCGCCGCGCTGGTAAACAATAACCTGAACCGCTACTCACCGACCGTTTACGACGGCGTGATGGTCAACACCTACAAGGCGCTCAATAATATCTTCCTGCAGGATCTGCAGAACGCCCGTATCGAGTTCAACCGTGCAGCTGACCGCCAGCGCCGTGCCGAAGAAGCCTTCAAGGCGCGTATCGAGGAGCAGAAACAGAAACTGGCGGAAACACATCAGCAGACCGGGGGCGAGCAGGCCAGCAACTCGCAGCTGGATTTCAGCAGCAGCGAAAAGGCCTCGGAGCAGGCAGTCTATGACGCCTACCCCGAACTGGAGGAATGGAAAGCCTACCCGGACTTCGTTAACCCCTATACCGACTATCTGCACGGGCTCTATTTCATGCTGGCCAGTGCCGACCGTGAAGACTACGGCAAGGCACGCCAGTCGCTGCGCCGGGTCGCCGGCATGAGTCCAGGCAACGCCGCCATCAAGACCGACCTGATGGTGATCAACAAGCTGAGAACCGGGGCCTGGCGCAAGCACAAGCTCAACCCGGCGGTCTGGGTCATTTTCGAAAACGGCGAAGCCCCTTCCATCGACGAGATTCTGGTGCCCCTGCCGCTGTTTCTGCTGAACGACCAGGTCGATTATTCCCAGATCGCGCTGCCCAAACTAAAGGAAAGAGGCACCGCCTACCCCTATCTGGAGATTCGGGCCAACGGCAAACGCCTGGGCAAAACCGAACTGCTGGCCAGCATGGACCGGGTGGTTCAGACCGAGTTCAAACGCGAGTTTCCGCTAAAGGTCACCGAAGCGATCGCCAGCACCCTGACCAAGGCCTTCATTCAATACCAGGTCAAGAAGGAGCTGGGCCTGGCCGGCAGCCTGGTGGCAGGGCTGTATCAGGCCACGACCACCCGTGCCGATACCCGCAGCTGGACCAGCCTGCCGAAGGAGGTCCAGGTAGTGCGACTGAGAAAACCCGGCGGTGGCACACTGGAACTCAACGCACCGGGCCTGGAGCAACCGGTACAGGTCGAACTGCCCGATACACGCTTTACCGTCATTCATGTACGCGCCAGCACCCCGGGCAGCATCCCTGTCTACCAGGTTGCCGGCTTTGATGCCTGATATTCGTAAGGAGACGAAACATGCAGATCCGCACCGGCGTGCTGGCAACAGCCGCCCTGATGCTGCTGGGGTGCCAGACACAGCCCCAGCAGCCTGAATATCCACAGCTGCAGATCGGGCCTCGCGCCCAATCCTATCTTCACATTGAAGCCGTGCAGGAAGGCTACGCCTCCAGCAACCTGCTGCGCGCCGGTGTGCGCCTGTACAACCGCAGCAGCCAGCAACAGACCCTGCGTTACCGCTTCAGCTGGTTTGATGGCAACGGCTTTGAACTCAAGGGACTTGCCGGACGCTGGGAACAACAGCCGCTACGCCCCAACGAGCCCGTCATGATTGACCGCGTCGCACCGAGCCCCAAGGCGGTCAGCTACCGCATTCAACTGTTTGACCCACGTACCCCCGTGACCACCCCAACACAAGGAATTGATGGATGAGCACTTCAAACACCCTGATCAAGGCTTTGGCCCTTACCGCTGCTGTCGGATTTGCCGCCGGCTGTACTCCCCAGACCCAGCTGCTGACACCCGGCACTCCGGATGCACCGGTCACCATGGGCCTGAGCGGCAGCGACTTTGCACAGGCCGCGTCGGATGCGGTGCAGTCCATGCTGACCTCCGGTGCCGTGGACCGGAACGACGGCAAGAAAAACATCATGGTGGTGTCCACCGTCCTGAACGACACCATGCAGCGTATCGATACCGACCAGCTGGTGAAGAAGATTCGAGTTGATCTGCTGCGCAGCGGCAAGGTGCTGACAACGACCGCCATCGGCCTCAATGGTGCCGAAGACAAGATGACCCAGGCCTATTCCGAACTGAGCCAGTCTCGCAAGGTAGACCGCTCTACCGTGGTCCGCCAGCGTCTGGCAGCACCGAATATGAGCCTGTCCGGCAAGATCATTCAGCGCAACAACCGGGTCGACGGCAACAAGCAGCTGGTTGAATACTACTTCCAGCTCACACTGACCGATCTGTCCAACGGACTCGCCATCTGGGAAGGCGAAACACCCATCCAAAAACTGGGCAGCGCCAAGGGAACCTCCTGGTAAAGGACGACCATTATGAAACGATTTATTCCGACCCTGCTGGCGTTGGCCGTCAGCAGCGCCCTGCATGGCCAGGCGTTGGCTGAAACGACCGCCACTTCCAATGTTGATATCACCGTCGAAGTGCCGCTGAACGCCACCGATATAGCAGAAGTTGATCAGGCCATTACCGCATCGGCCCAGCCGGCAATGCTGGACCCCGGCATGCAGATCGAAGAGATGATTGCCGCCTACCGGCGCGGCGAAGGGCAAGGGTTTGTCACCAAGTCAAGCGCCGGCAAACTCTATTTCGGCATTGGTCAGGCCAACGTGATGCTGCGCCCGGAAAGCCGTGACTGGGGCAATGCCCGCGTCATGGCCTACAAGGAGGCGCTGCTCAATGCCAAGGCCGATTACCTGACTCATCTGGGCACCCGTGTGGTTGCCAGTTCAGCCACACGCCTGTTCGACGACGCCAGCCAGATGCCGCAATTTACCCCTCAGGAGCTGACCAGCCGCAACCGGCTGGAAGAGGTGCTGAACAAGGCCGTCGCCGTGGCCGGTGGCGTGCTGGACGAACAGCTGGTCGAGCTGGGCATTGATCCTGACGAATTCCGCTCGGCTCCCAGTGAGAAACGCGCCGTCCTGTTCGAGCGGTCGGTATCCAACGCTGTCACCCAGCGAGCACGCCATGAACTGACCGGCGTGATTCCGGTGAAATCCTTCGAAGCCAATGATGCCGATGGCAACCATGTCGTCGCAGTCGCCATCGTCGCCTCACCGAAAATGCGTGCCTTTATTGACGATGTGATCGCCAGCAAGGGAGACATTGCCGCCAACCCGGACAAGGCCAGTGCGGCTCCGCTGGATCAGCTGTTCGCCGACAAGAATGCGCTGGTCAACGAGTTCGGCATCCGCCGCATGTACGACGATCAGGGCTACCCTGTACTGGTCTCGTTTGGCCAGTCCGGCAATCCCTACCGCGGCCAGGATTTTCAGCAGCTGTACGATAATCGCAAGGTCTCCTTTGCCACCGCACAGGCCGACGCCTTCGGCAACTTCGCCACACTGTTCAAATCCACTGGCACCTTCGACCAGAGCAGCAGCAGAGTGATGCAGAACAGACGTGTCGGCATCGTGCGGGCTGAAGGGCGCGATATCACCGAAAGTGAAGAAAGCAGCCGAGATTTTATTCAGGCACTGGAACAGGAAATGGAAGCCTCGGGGCGCGTCAATGACCTGGCCGGTACCCGTGAGTTGATGCGCTGGACCGCCAAGCATCCCACCTACGGTCATGAAATCAATGGCGTTATTTATGTCTGGCACCCAGTTTCAGAACAGAATGCACGGGCGATGCGAGATAACAAACCAAGACAGAAAGCCCAGGCGGAGGCACAGGCAGACCTCAAGGGGCAGGCCGGCAGCAGCCAAAGCATGAAACTCATGTCTGCGGACGACTTCTGAGGACGCCGCCATGAAAATGCTATTGAATATGCTACTGGCCCTGACGGCCCTGATCTGGACCAGCTTCGGCACAGCTGCCGAGCTGACAACCGATGCCGTCGGTTATGGTGACAGCCGCAACCAGGCCATCAGTGATGCCCTGGTACAGGGGCTGCGCCAGACCACCGGTGTCAGCGTCGACAGCCGAGAAGTCATGCAATCAATCTCCGCTCGTGCCAGCGTCAGCACCAGTCAGGGCGACCACGCCAGCAGTGCGGTCAGCATTGCCCAGCGCGGCAACCTAAGCCTGAAAACCCGGGGTCTGGTGTCGCGTTATGATGTCCTGAGTGTAGAGCAGGAGGCGGATGGCCGTTTCCGCGCCGATGTCAGCATGCATGTGCTCAAGTATGACAAGCCCGGGCTGCCTGCCGACAGCCGCCGTACCCTGGCGGTGATGCCTTTCCATAGCGATAAACGCAGTTTCTCCCTGCTGGGCGACCGCACCGCAGCCGCCAAGGTGGAAGCCGAGCTGCGCAACCGGATTCTGGACCAGTTCACCCAGTCCCGACGCATGAATGTGCTCGATCGTGAATTCGGCGCTGAATTTCAGGCCGAAAAGGCACTGTGGCTCAGTGATGACGCGGCACTGGCTGAACAGGCCAAGGCCGGGAACGTACTGGGCGCCGACTACATCGTGGTGGGCAACATTCGCAACATGCGCAGCACCCGTCATGTCAAAACCCTGCAGCTGACCGGCGAAACCATCGTCAGTTACAGCGGCAGCGCCCAGCTGGATTACAAAATCATCCTGGCCGCCACGCGACAGGTAAAGTGGTCAGACTCGATCAACCTGAAGCTCGGCGACGGTGATGTTCGTGCCATGCTGAAGAAATACGGCTCATCCCAGGCCGGTATCACCTCCGAACTGGCCGAGCAGCTGGCGCAGAAGGCATTGGCCAACATCTACCCGATGCGCGTGGTGGCGGTCAAGGGCAAAACCGTAGTGCTGAATCAGGGCGGCAAGACGCTGAAAAAAGGCGACCGGCTGGATGTCTACTTCCTTGGCGAAGAGATGTTCGACCCCTATACCAAGGAATCACTGGGCAGACTGGAAGAGAAGATAGCCGTGGTCAAGGTTGTACGCGTCAGCGCCAAGACCACCTATGCCAAGGTGGTCGAAGGGGATGCCGAGCTGATCGAGACGGACTTTATCGTCCGACGTTAGGCGCCTGTAGCTGCCAAACCTCGACAAGGTGGCGAAAGCCACCTTTTTTGTGCCCGTTGGCTGACATATTTGACAGTGTTGCCACTATACCCGCCTCAAACGTCAGCTCAGCTCTTTCTGTGTTTGACGATACCACTGCATACACACATTCAACCTGCTGTTATCAGGAGACTTTTCATCCTTGGCATTTGATTTGCTGTATAGCGGGCAGGGCAGACATTTACTGCTGCAATATTGGGTATCACACGAGGATCAGACCATGAGCCATGCACACGAAGATCAGGACTACGAAATCATTGGGGTCGTACCATCCATTGCCATGGTACTGGGCGGACTGCTGGTCGCGATTTTGCCGGCGCTGATGCAGATCTACCTGCTACTCAATGCCTGAGACTGCACCACAGAAAAACACGGAATCTCGATAGCAAGCCTGTCGGGATTCTTATTTGAAAGAACCAACATTGTATCTTGAGATTTCATATTTTGTCAGGATAATCGATCGCTTCCGGATGGAAGCAAAGGATGGTGCAGATGGGGAGACTCGAACTCCCACGCCCGTGAAGGCACTAGCACCTGAAGCTAGCGTGTCTACCAATTCCACCACATCTGCATTGGGTGATACGTTTTAATGTGCGTTACCACTCAAATTGTCGCTTTCGAAGAGCCTGACATCCAAGGATGAAAGGTGGTGCAGATGGGGAGACTCGAACTCCCACGCCCGTGAAGGCACTAGCACCTGAAGCTAGCGTGTCTACCAATTCCACCACATCTGCTTCGAAAGTGGGGCGTATTCTATCGACCCACTTTCACTTTGGGAAGCCCTTTTTTAATTTTTTTTATCTTTTTTTTGCAGACAGCCTGCAAAGGCATCACTCAGCGACTGCAGATAGTCGATATAGCCTTGCGGGCCGGCCTTTGCATCACGCGCCAGCGGGTCCAGTTCGCCCTGCTGAACCGGCAGCCCTGCGGTAATGGCCGTCACCACAGCGCTGGTGAATTGAGGTTCACTGAACACACACACCGCCTTGCTCTGCTCCAGCTGCTGACGAATCTCGGCCAGATGACGGGCACCAGGCTTGCGGGCAGGGTCAACGGTAAAGTAGCCCAGCTGCTTCAGCCCATAGTGATTGACGAAACCGCTGTAGGCATCGTGGAACACATAGAAGCCGTTGTCTTGATAAGGAGCCAGCTGCGCCGCAATCTGGGCATCCTTGCTGCGCACCGCCTGTTCAAACGCCTGACGGTTGGCCGCCAGCTGATCCGCCTGCTGCGGATAGGCCCGCTGCAGCGAGGGCAGAATCAGATCGGCGATTGCCAACGCATTGAGCGGGTCCAGCCAGATATGCGGATCATCACCGTCAGCATGGGAGTGATGCTCATCGGCATGACCGTCATCATGCTCATGCTCATGCTCATGCTCATGCTCATGCTCATGCTCATGCTCATGCTCATGCTCATCGTGATCGTGATCGTGATCATCATGAGCGTCCATCTGCGTCTCGGCACCATGCTCATGCGCCACGCTGTCCGGCAGGAGGGTTACAATCTCCGCGTCAGTGCGGGACAATGGCTTCTGCAGAAACTGCTCCAGCCCCGGCCCCACCCAGATCACCACCCTGGCCTCGGTCAGCTTGCGCATATCCGATGGCTTCAGCGCATAGTGATGCGGCGTTCCCTCTGGCGGCAACAGCAGTTCAGGTTCGGTAATGCCCGCAGTCAGAGCCGATGTAATCAGCTGCAGCGGCTTGATACTGGTGACAACGTCGGCCGCAGCGGCAGGCAATGCCGTTAGCAGGGCCGCCGAAAGAGACAGGGTGGACAGCGTGGAGCGCACTAGGAGTTTCATCAGGGCAACTTCTCTTCTGGGGCAATTAACCGAGTTATACTATAACAAAACATGTGATAGACGAACCCGATGACGA
>Ga0193959_1001309_pt1 | contig 9927 bp, 10 predicted proteins | sample FB_2_MG_FD_140333 | JGI IMG/M metagenome (GOLD analysis project Ga0193959, IMG submission 140333) | Microbial mat bacterial communities from the Broadkill River, Lewes, Delaware, United States - FB_2_MG | ecosystem: Environmental > Aquatic > Freshwater > River > Microbial mats | place: USA...
TCAAAAAACAACTGATGAAGCAGATGACAGGGTTACATGCTCACCCTGCAAAGCTTGTTCGTGGGGCAAAATTATAATTATCTAACCTGCACTGGGTAAAGCAATACTATGTTTCTTCATTTTGCGATATAGAGTATTACGACTCATATTTAAGCTATTTGCAGTATTGGTAATATTCCAACGGTAGCGTTCTAATTCCTGTAAAATCACTTCGCGTTCAGCAGATTGTAATACATTATTATTTTGTAGTGGTGTCTCTGTCACGGTTTGTTGATACATTGCCTGTATACAGGACTCATCAATATTATTATTGTAAGTACCAACTGTCATATCACTTTCTACAATCTCACTTGGTAAATCATGTTGGGTAATAAGATTATGTTCACATAGTGCCAAAGCGGTACGTAATACATTACGTAATTGGCGTACATTTCCTGGCCATGCATATTGTAACAAACTGACTAAAGTATCAGGAGCGAGATCAACAGGCATATTTTCTGTATTTTCAGAAGCAAGAATACGATAGATAATTTCTTTTAAGTCACTGCGCTCACGTAATGCAGGTAATGCTAAAGTAATTCCATTTAAACGATAATATAAATCTTCCCGAAAACGTCCTGTAAGAATTGCTTCTTTTAAATCTTGGTGGGTCGCACTAATTAAATTTAATGTGACTTGAATAGGTTCTTCACAGCCTAAAGGTAATACTTCCCGCTCTTCTAATACCCGCAATAAACGTGTTTGTAATTGTGGTGGCATATCACCAATTTCATCTAAAAATAAAGTCCCTTCATTAGACTGTAATATTTTCCCCCGCATCCCTTCACGGCGCGCTCCTGTAAAAGCACCATGCTTATAACCAAATAATTCACTTTCAATCAAAGACTCAGGAATGGCGGCACAGTTTAACGCAACAAAAGGTTTTTGGGATCGGCAACTGGCTTGATGAATCGCTTTTGCAAAAGCTTCTTTTCCTGCCCCTGTTTCCCCTTGAATGAGAATAGGAATATTTTTATCCACAACTTTACGTACTTGATATACATTTTTTTGCATTTGTATGTCAGTCCCTGCCAACATTTCTAAGCTAGACGCATTTGAAGCACTTTGTGAAAAATTATTGCGTTGTTTGGTAACTTTTCTTTCTATTTTATCAGCAGGAGATAAAGTTTGTGGGGGGGTTTCTGGAAGACGTAAAGAGATAAAAAAGCGACGATTTTGCTTGGTATCATGAACACGAATAGGAATACTGGTAGGCTTACTTGTTGTACTGATAAGAAAAGAGAAATCCGTACTAAATACCTCGCTGATAGATTTTCCTATTAATGCATTGCGATCTTTAGCTCCTAGATAATGCAGTGCATTTTGATTAACTAATTCAATATGTCCCAGCTCACTGACGGCTAAAATGCCTTCATTTACATGTCCAATATATTCTGCCATAGGATGAAAACGCACAATACATTGGCGTTGACATTGACGTAAGAACCCAACATGCTCAATTAAGCGTGCTGACATGCCTACTAAAGCTTCAGTATGGGAATGTAAAATTTTAGAATCGTTTGTATTAGCGGTTGATACATCTAAGACAGCAATCAATTGCCCTTGAGTGTCAAAAATAGGTGCAGCCGTACAGGTTAAATTAATATGCCGAGAATGAAAGTGATCATCTTGATGAATAGTGACAGGTTTTTTTTCAAATACACAGGTACCAATCCCATTTGTACCTACGTGTGCCTCATTCCATAAAGCCCCTAAACGTAAACCTGCTTGCTGAAAAGGCTTGCTTAGATTAGTATCGCCCACATAATTGATGATGACCCCTTCACAACTAGTGAGTAATACAGAATACCCTGAGCCAGAAATACGTTGGTAAAGTTGTCCCATTTCTTCTTTAACAAAATCACCTAGAAACTCATTGACTGATTCTTGGTAATCTAATAAATCAATACGTTCAACAATATGAATATCATTCGTACGTGCAGGATCAAGATCGTAATTTTTTAGGCAACGTTCCCAAGAACTGACAATTTGAGTATCAGGGCAGCTACTTTCTATAAGCGTTTTATCACTTGCCGCAGAGAAAACGCGTTGAATATGATGAGCGGGGTTTTTAGACATCATAGAAAAGTTTCCTTTAATCTCTGGCAGTTATTGAGGGCTTTTTTTGGTGTTATTTTTATGATGTGTCACGGTTTTGTCACTTTTGTGCAAGTGTGGCATAAAATGTCAAAAAATACTAGCATAATAACAATTACTTAAGATAAAATAATGCACACTATGTGTATTGTGCATGATTTGTTTTCTTCATACGGCTCTCTATAAAATGTGTATTTATACGCTTGCAATCAAGTAAAACTTTAAGCTTATGGCAAAGAAACCCCCCACTTCTATTACACGAGTATTGTCTGAAGCAGATAAGCAATTATTTGCTCAAGCGATGCAACAAGTAACACCTTTACATACTGATCATGCAAGACCTAAGCAAGGTAAGCCTGATATCAATGTAGAAAAAAAGGGGGGTTTGCTACCAAGTAAAAAGTTAACACAGCGTAAAGTAAAACCAAAGTTAACTAAAAAGGATAAAACAAATTCTGCTATAAGTGCTACATCTATTGACGTTTTTAGTGATATAAATGATAAAGATTTATTTTTACATGCGATGCAAGATGTTACACCATTGCCCTGTGATAAAAACTCACCCCAGATAAAAAAACCTTTACCTGTTTTGCAGCACAATAATCCCAGTGTGCAAGAGACTTATGCAGAAATGCTATCTGATTTTTATGATCCTGCTGAAATGGAAACAGGGGAAGAGTTATTATTTGCAAGAAATGGTATACAGCGGCGAGTAATACAAAATTTGCGGCGAGGGCATTATAGTATTAATGGAGAATTAGATTTACATGGCATGACTGTGCCTATTGCACGAGAAGCATTAGTTAAATTTTTACATCGTTATCGACGTGCTGAACAGCAATGTGTAAGGATTGTACATGGAAAAGGCAATGGCTCACGGCAAAAACAACCGATATTAAAAATAAAAATTAATCAATGGTTGCAGCAGCGTGATGAAGTATTGGCATTTTGTTCTGCCCCCAATACAGATGGTGGGACAGGTGCGGTATATGTATTATTAAAACGAAAACAATGGGTAAAATAAAAAAAGGGGAAGTGTTTTTTAACACTTCCCCCTTTTTTAACTAGCTTGTTTCTTTATTAATAGAAAGAAAAGCTAATTATTTAGCAGCTTCAGGTGCTGGAGCTTGCTGTGGAGCAACTTGTGGTGCTACACCACGAGGTGCGTAACCGTAAGGTGCGCCATAGCCGCCACCGTAAGGTGCGCCGTAACCGTAAGGAGCACCATAACCGTAACCATAAGGTGCGCCGTAACCATAAGGAGCATAACCGTAGCTGTGACCACGTCCATAACCTGAACCGTGTCCACCACCTGAGAAATTCATGCTGAAGTTACCATCACCCCAACCATTTCCATCAAAAGGACCCCAAGAATTACCCCAAGGTGAACCGCCCCAAGGACCATTATTCCAAGGACCCCAACCACCCCATGCGTGGGCAGAAGTACCAGCAAATAAAGCACTACTTAAAAAAGCAGAAACTAATACTACCTTCATTAATTTTTTCATAACAACATCCTCAAGCCGAAAGTGGGTGTGTGCAATCTAAACTATAATCATGAACGATTGTAAGCATATCCGAATTATTTAATATTAGCAATATCTAATTTAGTAAAAATTACTAGAAAAAGCAAAGTTTATTTTAGACCTGTTAAAATAAACGTACATAATTATAGCAATAGGAATCTGAATTATGTTAACAACCTTTAACAAAATATGCACTTTTTTTGTCTTGTTACTATTGAGCATCCATGTTTATGCTAATGATATAGTTGGCAAGGCAACTGTTACTTATATTACCTTAGAAGGGGGTTTTTATGGTTTACAAACTGAATCAGGGCAGCGTTATATCCCCAGTAATTTAGCGACTCAATTTAAAAAACATGGCTTAGTGGTACAAGTGACGGCTAAAAAACAGCTAGGGCGTTTAGGGATTCATATGTGGGGAGAATATGTGGAGATAATAAGTATACGTGCCTTACCGTGTCAGCCTGCTGCTGAAGCTGTGCCACCGCCTAAAAAACGTAAACTATTGATCAGCCCTGTATTTCCTGATGCCGTTTCACATAGTGCAACCGCTCAAAAATCACAGCCTTTAAAAACTGAATCTGCTCAATAATATGTCTGATACATATGACTTAAGCCAGCAGTGGAGCCAAGATTGTGCAGAACGTTTTGGCATTATTCAACAGCAAAAAATGCAGGGTATCCCCCTTTTAAATTCTGAATTAAAGGTGGAAATGATCGGCACCCAAGTATGGGAAAAATATTATACTGCTGTATTAATTACCCCATGGTGTATGAATTTATTATTATATCCCCCTCAGCAAGATGAATTGATCACACCTCGAACTGAGTATAAATTTGATTTGCCTTCAGGGAATTATAGTTTTTTAGGGACAGAAGAGGAGGTATTAGGGACTTTTTATAGCTGTGCCTTATTTTCTCCCATGTTTGAATTTCAGGATCAACAGGCAGCAAGAGAGACAGCAGAAGGGGTGATGAGTGCGGTTTATCCTGAGGATACCTCCTTAACAACAACACAAGAAACACCGCTTTCTCGTCGGGAGTGGTTAAAAAAACCGTTTAAATCCTAATATAACAGGCTGAAATCATGAATGTTAGGTAGGCGAGTTTTATAATCCTTGTTAAAATGTTAATAACTCATTGTTATAGATAAGCTCTTAGTCTCACTGCTACTAAAATAGTGCAGTGTAAAATAATAAAGGAAGTGTTATGCGTCGTGTGGTATTTAATCAAAAAGGGGGGGTTGGTAAATCAACGATTACCTGTAATTTAGCAGCTATCAGTGCAGCAAAAGGTAAAAAAACCTTAGTCATTGATTTAGATAGACAAGGTAATTCTAGCCAATATTTATTAGGACAAGCTGCGGCAGACACTAAACCAAATATTACTAAATTTTTCTCGCAAATGCTGACTTTTAATTTATATCCAGAAAAGGTTAATGCTTTTATTCATCAAACCCCTTTTGATAATTTAAGTATTATGCCAGCTGATGATGAACTGGATATGCTACAAAGCAAGCTAGAATCACGTTATAAAATTTATAAGTTACGCGATGCATTAAAAGAATTAAGTCAGGAATATGATGAAATTTTTATTGATACACCGCCTGCTTTGAATTTTTATACACAGTCTGCATTGATTGCCGCAGACAGTTGTTTGATTCCTTTTGATTGTGATGATTTTTCTCGTCGTGCTTTATATAGTTTGCGTGAAAATGTGATGGAAATTAAGCAAGATCATAACAGTGGTTTAGAAATTGAAGGGATCATTGTGAACCAATTTCAACCTCGTGCAAAACTCCCTAATCAAATTGTAAATGAATTGATTGCAGAAGGCTTGCCTGTATTTAATACACGGATTAATAGCTCGGTTAGAATTCGTGAGTCACATCAAGTATCACAACCCTTAATTCATTTTGATAGTAAACATAAGCTGACACTTGCATTTAGTGAGCTTTATGAAGAATTACGCAGCTAATAATGTAGGATAACTAAGAGATGACCCCGTTTACAAAAATGCATGGTTTAGGGAATGATTTTATTGTTTTTGATGCAGTGAATCAGGTGATTGCATTGTCTACAGAACAAATTCAAGCCTTAGCTGATCGACATTTTGGTATAGGCTGTGATCAGCTATTATTAGTCGAACCCAGTGAAACGGTGGGCGTTGATTTCCGTTATCGTATTTTTAATGCTGATGGGGGTGAAGTAGAGCAATGTGGCAATGGCGCACGTTGTTTTGCCCGTTTTGTACGGGATAAAGGTTTAAGTGATAAAGCAGTACTCACTGTTGAAACTGCTTCAGGGATTATCAAATTAAGTTTTGAAGAAAATGGAGATGTTAAAGTTAATATGGGGCAGCCGCATTTTACACCTGATGCACTGCCTTTTATCGCTCCACAGCAGGCTGATCAGTATGCTTTAGCATTAGAAAATGGGGACAGTTACCAAATTGGCGCAGTGTCTATGGGAAACCCTCATGCTGTTTTACAAGTAGATGATTTAGTCCAAGCACCTGTTATGCGTGTTGGTGCAGAGATTGAAAAACATGCCCGCTTTCCACAACGGGTCAATGTGGGTTTTATGCAAGTTATTGATAGGAAAGCTATTCGTTTACGTGTTTTTGAACGTGGCGCAGGGGAAACCTTAGCCTGTGGTACAGGCGCATGTGCTGCGGTAGTGATTGGGCAATTGTGGGGGGTATTGGATGAGGATGTGACGGTTAAATTAGGCGCGGGTAATTTACGCATTCAATGGACAGGAAAAGAGACTGATCCTGTATGGATGTCAGGGGCTGCCAGCCATGTTTTTGAAGGGACAGTTCAGTTATGAGCCAAGATGAATATCCACCTATTTCTGAGGATAGTATTGCCGATTACTTGTATCAGCACCCTGATTTTTTTACCCGTCATCAACAGTTAGTGATGGAGTTAGAAATTCCTCATCTACGTGGACAAGCGGTGTCATTGGTTGAGCGTCAAGTACAAGTATTACGAGAAGAAAATCAACACCTAGAACATAAACTTACCCAATTAATTGATAATGCAAAACGTAATGAAGAGTTAAATCAGCGCATTCAGCGCATTATTATTTCTTTAGCAGCAGTAGACAGTGTTGATGCCTTTTTTAATACATTATATGAAGTAATGTTAAAAGAGTTTCATACTGATGATGTTGTATTGCGTTTATTTGAAGTGCCTCATTCTACGCTGTCAGGGCGTAAGGAGTTTGTGGAGTATGATGCGCAGGTATTTACCCTTTTTGAACCGTTATTGAATCAGGGGACACCTTTATGTGGGCAATTAAATGCGGCACAAATGACGTATTTATTTCCTGAGCAGGATATTAAATCTGCGGTTGTTTTACCGATTGGGATACCAAAACCACAAGGTGTATTAGCTTTGGGGAGTGAAGAGTTAACCCGTTTTCATGCAGGAATGGGCACAGAGCTTTTAAAGTATATGAGTGATGTGATCAGTCATTTATTAGCCCCGTGGTTACGTGTGGAAAATGCCATGTAATTATAAGAAAAACCTGAAAATATAGTGCTACTTATTCAGAATAGGTTACGTACATCAAAAAGATTTTATATTAATTGATGAGCCCTTGCTTAAAATAATGATAACTATAATATTTTGCTACACCCCAACTATGTGTACTAAAAAATGTGTTGCTGTAATATGGTTAATGAAATCACCTGATATATTATCACCATTTGAATATCTTACTTGAACAAATATTTTCATTAATTCTGTATTTTCAGGTAAATATTCAAAATTATGCTCATCTAAAAAAGTGATTGCTTCATCAATAGTATCAAATGTTAGGTTACTACCGTATAGAGGGGCAATTATTATTTGTAAAATTTGTCTATCTAGAGCATTTTTTAATTTATTTTTAAATGTATTAATTTCAACACTACTTAATTCTATGATTTTATTGAAAACATATTGATATTGTGTATTTGTTAAAGCTTTTAAAGCCCTCACCTTTTGTTCTGCACTTATATCAGTAGTTTGCTCATCATATTGAATATCAACACCAACAGTGCTAAATGCATTAACAATATCTTGGTATTTAAAATATACAGTCTCAAAACCACAAGAGTTAAGCTGCTGAACAGAAGGTTCCGTATAAAAACCAGCTAGTATTGCTCCTAAAAAAGGCTTATGGTACTTATATTTCTCTGCTATTGGTAACACTGCTCCTTGGATTTCTTGAGCTTTATTCTTTGAATGTTTTGTATATCTTCGCCATGCACATTCAATTAGTGCAGCTGGTGTTCCAAGAGTTACATCCGTTCCACCTCTTTCAATAACAAAATCTAAATCATGTTTATTCCCATAAATATCATTCCATGAAACCTTTTTCCCTCTTCGAGCTGTTCTAGTTTTTCCAACTACATCAAGATACATTTGCTTTTCATCACAAATTTCAGATAATTCACTCTCAAAGTATTTCTCAATAAAATCGCCAATCATTTGGCCTAATTTATGTACTGGTGCTTTTGCCATATTACCCTCTGAGCCATAATTGGCCTTCATGAAGTGGAACCGTATGTGTTCTATTTTTCCATTTTACGTTCCTATCTCTTAGTTTTTCAAATTTAAAATTTTTAAACCCACTTGCTACTGCAAGTTTCCCTAACCATCTTTCTGCTGCTACATGAACACCATAAGGAGCTGAGTCACCTATTACAAAACATATTTGAGAATCATCTGACATTACCTTTCTTGAGTTTTCCCATATTTTGGCAAGATCCAAAAAATATGCAGCAACCATAGTATGATATGTTTTCTTTCCACCCTTTGTTAACCGAACCTTTTCTAGCTCTCTCGTTACAGTTGTCAATTCATCAATAATTGGTTTTAGAAGTGGTTCTTCTAAAATTTCATCAAGTATAATTTTATCACCTGATGAATGTTGAGAGCATGATCTTATAATTGTTGGTCTAACGGCTATTTTTAAATCACTCCACCCATCTATTTCTCCCCAAAACATCATTTCCAACCGAGTAGCATCTGCATAATCATAATTATTTGGATATGGAGGTGATGTTATCAATAAATTACACTTTGGAGCATCAATATTATTTCTGACATCTTGCTCATATATGTGAGCAGTATTTGTCCACATTGCACGTTTTACAAGCTTCATATCATTAGCCATTAATTTAGCTTTACCAAGGAATGCTTCCTTTACATCAAGTACTTTGGACTTAGATTTTTTTGGTAAAATATACTGCCATTGTGCAGTACCTGCTTTACTACAAGCCCTTAAAATAGAAGTTATATTTAATCTAACAAGCTCCCAAATAGGATCTTTAGTTGCCAAATTTTCATATGCAAATCTTAAGTTATCTAAATTTGATAATGCTTCAAAATCATAACATTTACCAAGTAAGCTTGATTCATCATGCCGCGTGGTTTTTTTAGTGCTTTTAGTCGCTGTTATAATTACGTTTTCACATGCTTTTATAAAATCATACTCATCTAAATACCATAAATTTTTTGCTTTTGCTATACGGGCTATAAAAGGGTGTCCATCAAATCCATATGCATCATTACCGTTAGCACAAGCAGAAAATGCTGTTGTTCCAGAACCAACAAATGGATCCAATATTATTGCTTTAATACCTGTTTCTTCCTCATAGCGTTGTATTTCTGATTGAACCCATTCTGCTGAAAATCCAGCTGAGTAGCGAAACCATCTATGGATAGGTAGTTTCATATTATCTGTAAAAGTACCAGACCGAGCTATTTTCTTATTCACTTATATATTCTCAAAATAATACTGACTGGATATTTTAACTCATTATGGAGGTAATATCCATGGCTGAATTCTACAAAGCAAAAAAAAATGGAGGAATGAAATTTTTTTAAAAGAAAAAGGAGAAACGCTATCCTCATTTTCCCCTCAAAATCACCCCAAATATATCAGCATAGTTTTATCAATCAACACACTTATTTTATCTAGATTACTTCTCATAAAATTATGTGAATACACATTAGGACAACGTACAAATACAGCTTGATCACTTTCATAGGCACGGGTCGGCAGGACAAAGTTCATATAATCGGATTTCTTGATATTTTCGCTTAATGTTTGCTGGATGCTTTGCCATGCTTCGTAAGGAGGGAAAATATCATGGGCTTGTTTTGGTGTTGGTTTTTCGCGGTTCACGCCAATAATCCCTGTAATTTTTTGCTTGGTCTGCTGGTGTTGGCTTTGGGTGGAGTTAAATTTTCCTTGATTAGCGCGTTGGA
>Ga0193959_1001312_pt1 | contig 9905 bp, 8 predicted proteins | sample FB_2_MG_FD_140333 | JGI IMG/M metagenome (GOLD analysis project Ga0193959, IMG submission 140333) | Microbial mat bacterial communities from the Broadkill River, Lewes, Delaware, United States - FB_2_MG | ecosystem: Environmental > Aquatic > Freshwater > River > Microbial mats | place: USA...
CCAAGAACATACTGCTTTTCACTACTTAGCTCTTTTTGAAAATACTTTAGTCGCTTAACTTACGCCAATTAACAGTCATGCAAACTTTACTCTCAACTACCTATTACAATTTCCAGTTACTTATAGCTGGAATAAGATCCCTAAAAAAAGAGCTAGGAAATAACTTCTCTCCTCTGCAAGGAGGCTGGTCTGATCGTACAAGAATAGAAAATATAGTTAATTTTTTTGTACAAAAAAGAGCTGAGGAGGAGGGGAAAAGTCTATGGGGAGCAATCAAGTTTATGGCTGTTAATTCTGTACAACAAATAAAGTTTTTAGTAATAGCTGCTATAGCAAAATTTAGTACACATGATATAACAATAAGTATCTATCAAATATGTGTTCATGGGGCATCAATACATTATCTACGTATTAATTCAACAGAAACGAGGGTGGTACCTACGTTTTTTGTCTGTAATTAAGGAACGGGTATGATGACAAAAGCACAAATATTACATATATTAACCCCTGAAAAACAAATCAGTCCTTTTGATGTCAATATGGCAATTGATGCAGGATTTGACCATGTACATTCTTATACTCAAATCACTTTAAGCGATATTAATCAATTAGTACAAGATGCTATGTATTCTCGTAGCCCTAAACATAAGCAATATACCAGTTTATTTATTGGTGGGAGTAATATTACCTTAGCTGATGAGATGATTACTAAAGCTCAACAAGCCATGCACGCGCCTTTTCATGTCTCTATTTTAGCCGATCCACGCGGGGCATATACAACGGCTGTCGCTACAATTTTATTATTAATTAAGCATTTAAAAGATAAAAGTTTAAAAAATAAACGTATTGTTATATTTGGTGGTTCAGGGGCTGTCAGTGGTGCGACTGCTTTATTAGCAGCTTCTTTACAAGCCCGTGTTGTATTGGCAAGCCATCGAAGCCAGCAAGCCATACAATATGTGGTAGAACGTTATAATCACCGTTATCATTTTGATCTAATTGGTGCAGAAGCCAGTCTTTTTAGCCAAAAAGTGGAGTTATTACGTGATGCACATATTATTATTAATGCTGCCCATGCAGGTGTGAGAGTCATTGATGAAAAACAATTACATCATGCCGAGTGTTTAGAGCTTGCTGTTGATTTAAATATTGTTTCCCCTACAGGTATTGAAGGGATTAGTAGTACTAAGCAAAAAGTACAACTACTGCCTACCCCAAAACAAGCAAGGGGATTAAATGCCTTATGTGTTGGGAATATTAGAAATAAAGTACAGCAGCAGTTACTTCATACTTTATTACATACTGAAGCTGTCCATTTTTTTGATTTAAAAAGTATTTTTAAGCATGCATTAGAAAATATGGAGAAATAAATATGACAATATTATCACCTATTCTCATTGCCGCTTTGTCAGGACGTGCACTTGCTTGTGCCGCAAATAAAGCAGGTATACCTGCTTATGTTGTCGATATTTTTAATGATGAAGAAACACAAGCTTCCACCTTAGCCTGTGCAAAAATTAATACAGCTGGGGCGGGGTTTGATGCAGAAGATTTGATACAAAAAATTGATCGGCTTTGCCCTCCAAATACAGCTTTTACTTATGGAACAGGGTTTGAACACTGTCCCGATTTACTAACACATTTAGCAAAAGGGCGACGTTTATACGGTAACTCTGCGGAAGTAGTGAAACAGGTAAAAGAACCACAACATTTTTTTCCATTATTAAAAAAATTAGCTATTCCCGCCCCTGAAACACAATTAGAAAAACCTGAACAGGTATCAGGCTGGTTAACAAAAATCATTGGTGGCGCGGGGGGGTACCATATTCACCCCTGTAGTCGCACAGAAAAAATAACACAACATCATTATTACCAAAAAGAATTAATGGGTAACCCTCACTCTGTTTTGTTTCTTGCTAATGGGAGTGAAGCATTAATTATCGGTTATAATGAATTATGGGCAAATATTTTATTTGATAATAAACCTTTTCTTTATGAAGGGGCGGTGAGTGTATTAGATATGCCCTTACAAACACAGTTACAAGATGCTGTCAGTGCATTGGTTGAACACACGCAACTAGCAGGGTTATGCAGTATGGATATTGTACTCAATGCAACAGGGTTTCATGTATTGGAGATTAATCCTCGCCCTACCATTACTTTTGAATTACATCAACTGCATGGCAATCTCTTTTATTGGCACCTTGAAGCTTGTAAAGGACGTTTACCTAAGCATCTTCCTCGCCCTAAAAATCTACGCGCCCATGCCATTGTGTATGCTCAGCATGATTTATCTATTCCTGCTGCACTTAAGTGGCCTGCATGGACAGCTGACCATCCCATTGCACATACTCGAATTCATGCAGGGCAACCGATTTGCACTGTCTTTGCACAGGGTAAAAAATGCCAACAACGTGTACAAGATCGCCAACAACAAGTACGCCATTATTTAAAACATTGGACAAAACACCATGCAGCTGGGCACTAACCCTCCTGTTAATTTACATACCTTAACCTTACCACTACTGGATAATTTACAAGAAAATGCCAGTGTTTTAGGGCTTGGAGTGTTAACAGGTGAACTAGGATGTACACTTATTGATGCAGGAATTGCTCATCAAGGCAGTATTCAAGCAGGTTTACATATTGCAGAAATTTGTTTAGGGGGGTTAGCAACAGTCAGCTTAACCCCCGCAAATAAAGCATCAGAATATCCATTAATTCATGTTTCCTCCACCCAACCTGTCTTAGCCTGCCTTGGTGTACAGTATGCTGGCTGGCATTTATCACATAATGATTTTTTTGCTATGGGCTCAGGGGTAGCACGTTGTGTCGCACAACAAGAAGCTTTATTTGATGATATCCAGCATCAAGAACAGGTTACACAAACCTGTTTAGTATTAGAAACTTCTGACTATCCACCTAAAAAAGTCATTGCAGATATTGCAGCAGCTTGTAATATTGCACCCGATCAATTGACCTTAATTTTAACCCCCACACATAGCCTTGCAGGCATGACACAAATTGTGGCGCGTAGTTTACAAACTGCATTACATAAAGCTTATTTATTAGACTACCCATTACATCAAATTATAGAGGGTACAGCTTACGCTCCTCTCCCCCCTGTGACAGATAATCATTTATTAGCCATGGGGCGTGTGAATGATGCCATTCTTTTTGCAGGTATGGCACATTTTAGTGTTATCAGTACGGACGAGAATGCTAAATACCTTGCCAGCCAATTGCCCAGTTTCACATCTCCTGATTATGGACGGCTTTTTATTAATTTATTTGCTGAATATGAATATAATTTTTTTCAAGTTGACCCTTATTTATTCAGCCCTGCAAAAATAAGTGTACTCTCCCTTTCATCTGGAAATAGCTTTCATGCAGGGGCTTTTCGTGAAGATTTAATCGCTCATTCTTTTAGTTATGTTGCTTAAGCCTGCTATTTATATTCTGACAGATCAAATAGGTTGGCATGCCAAACAGTTACATCATGCCTTAATACATCACCATTGCCAGCCACATTATATTTCTTTACAACACTTACATTGGCACTTCACCCCTTCTTCTACCATACCAGTACACCCTCAAGAAGCAACTATTCCTCCTCCCGCAGGTTTATTTACCCGTATGGTATCAGCAGGGAGCTTTGAACAAATTACTTTGCGTTTAAGTGCCTTACATGCTTATGAACAGATGAATATCCCTGTATATAACAGTGCAAGAGCCATTGAAAAAACAGTTGATAAAGCCATGACCTCTTTTTTACTTCATCATGCGGGCATTCCCACCCCTGAAACATGGGTAAGTGAATCAACTGAACACCTACATACATTGATAACACGTGCACAGCAGCAACATGAGAGTGTTGTACTAAAACCTTTATTTGGTTCACAAGGACGTGCCATACAGCGTCTTTCTCCCCAAGATAGTATGCCAGATCTCACACCTTATGCAGGGGTGTATTATTTACAAAAATTTGTTCATACAGAAAAAAATAGCGATAATATGTATTATGATTGGCGTGTCTTTGTTGTGAATCATAAAACAAAAGCAATAATGTTACGCCGTAATACGCACTGGTTAACTAACTATAATCAAGGTGCACACTGTCAGTTTGTGGCTTACGACCAACAATTAAGCCAGCTTGCTGAAGCAGCTACTCGCGCAATTGGTCTTGATTATGCGGGGGTAGATATTATTCGTGATAAAACAGGTAAAGCCTACGTATTAGAAGTCAATAGTATGCCTGCATGGCGTGGGTTACAAAAAGTTTGCCCCTTTTCTATTACTGATGCTTTAATCACTGATTTTATTACGCGCAGGGTTTCTCCTTTTTATAAAGAAAAAAATAATGTGTAACAACCAATTACAGCAAGCTGTTTTGTGGGCTTGCCAACTTGATGTTGATAGTTTGAAGGTAGGAAATGTCAGTATTTATAGACAAGGGCATGGTATGCATAAAGAGGAGTTTATCCGCAGTGCTCATGCCATCGCACCTCTAATTACCCGCAGTGAATGGAGTATAGGAGAGCGTATTTTAGCCTGTGTGGAAGCCACGCAAAAAGCAGTTAATAAAAATACGAACCTTGGGATTATTTTATTAGTTGTACCATTAGTTGCCGCTGCACAACATCCCCAAAAACCATTTATTCAAAGTTTGGCACATTTATTACGCAATTTAACCATTAAAGATGCTGAATACACCTATCAAGCAATTCGTTTAGCTCGCCCTGAGGGTTTAGGGCAACGTACAAAATATGATGTATACACGGCTCCTACAGAAAGTTTATATACCATTATGCAGGATGCCCAGCAAGAGGATAAAATTGCTTATCAGTATGCCAATGCATACCAAGATATTTTTACTATTGGCTTACCTGCAATGTATCAAGGTTTACATAGTGGTTTAAGCTCATCTTGGTCAACAAGTTACTTATATATTCAATATTTAAGCCGTTTTTTAGATTCTCATATTGTACGAAAGTATGGGGAAAATACCGCAATACAAGTACAAACAGGGGCAAAATCTTTTCAAAAATACTTACGTACTTTACCCACTCACTATAAGCAATTGATGCATTTTGATGAGCAGCTAAAAGTGCGACAGATCAACCCCGGAACAACAGCTGATCTAACTGTTGCCACCTTATTAACAGCAAAGATGTGTCACTATATTTAATTCATTATTAAGTGGGCTTCATTCCTCAGCACCAATACTATAAAAAATGGTAGTCCTGAAAATATAGTGCTATGAAAATATAGTGCTATGAAGAAGCGAGTATCCAAATAATTTAGGCTGAGTTAGAATTTTTACACTACTTATGCAGGTTATGTAGGACTACCAAGCTAACATAATGTAATAATGCTACACATGATATATTTCAATATATCAATCCCCCTCCACTATTATTAGATAACCAACTAAATATATATAATAAAGTGAAATAAATTATAGTGGAGAATTGTATTCTATTGAACTTGGTCTGATTAGTGAAATGGCTTTACATATTTTAGTAGTAATCTACCATGCTTATTATAATCACTTTACTTTGTAGTTATACTGTAGCTTAGATAACTTTAGAGTAAAGCTCAAAAAATGATCAAAACACAAACACATGATCAACCACGATTCTTCCATTTTCTTCTTTAAAAACAGCCTCTGCTACGTATTCATCCTTACTTTTTGAGCAAAATTGTTTCCAAATGATTGCAATAGAATCAGCACGACGAAATAAAGCAATAAATTCTCGTTGCTGAAATACTCCCCAACGTTGTTGATATTTTTCACAAATTTTTCTTAATGATTCAGGTGTTAAATGATTTTCTATGCGAGATGAAAAATCACGAGTGTGTTTTTCATAGTCAATTTCAGTAGAAGCCTCCATTAAATTGTCCATCAGTGGATTCACCACAGCCAGTATTTCATCATCTGATTTTTTTAATAATTGCATGGTTAACCTTTATTGTTTTATGGTTAAATAGTGTGGATAATATTAGGAGAGAAAGCAACTTATTCAATTATGGGTATATTTTTATTTCTTCATAAAATAGTATTTGTATAAAGAAAGAGATAAGTGATTAAGAATAAAAAATATAGACGATAAAAAGCGAGAAAATGTTGAACTGATTGTGATATTTATAACAATTATTATTTTTTTAGATAAATGACCTGTGTTTTATATAAAAACATGATAAGGTACGCTGCTAAGATCGTTTTTTATTTAACATTATAAAAATAATTGAAAATATAAATGGGATGGAGTGTTATACCCTTTTTTAAAAAGGTATAAGAAAGATTAAATGAGAATGAATAAAAAAATAGTCATTCTTTAGAAGAAGTTAAGAGATGGTGCCGAGGAAAGGACTTGAACCTTCACGGAGTTGCCTCCACCAGCACCTGAAGCTGGCGCGTCTACCAATTTCGCCACCTCGGCAGGTGGAAAATAACTTCGGATTCTAATTTATAGAGAGTTTGTTGTCAATGAGTCGTCGTAAGAAGTCACAAAATAAAGACCCGTTTGCTAAAAGAGAGGCGGAAAAATATAAAAACCCTGTCCCTAGTCGTGAATATATCACCCTCCAGATTGAAAAAGCAGAAAAACCATTAAAACTATTTAAAATTGCCGCTATTTTTAACATTGATAAATCAGATGCAGAGCGGTTTGAAGCAATACGTCGTCGTTTACGGGCGATGGAACGTGATGGGCAATTAATACGCAACCGTCGCGGTGAATATGGTATTGTCGCTAAAATGGATTTAATCCGTGGACGGATTATTGCACACCCTGATGGCTACGGCTTTCTTGTCTCCGATGATGAAGGAGATGATTTATTTTTAACAGAGCATCAAATGACTACTTTGATGCATAATGACCGTATTTTAGCCAATGTGGTGGGAACGGATCACCGTGGACGACGTGAAGCGGCAGTCGTTGATGTACTAGAAAGAGCTGTGAAAACAGTTGTTGGACGTTTTCATGAAAAGAAAACAATTGCTTTTGTTGAGCCCAGTAATAAACGGATTACCCATAATATTTTAATCCCTGCTGATAAGCGAATGCATGCCAAGCATGGAGAAATTGTTGCTCTTACTATCACTGATTATCCAACACGTCATGAGCCTGCTTTAGGTGAAATCACTGATATTATTGGTGAATATGAGGCAGAAGGCATTGAAACAGATGTAACTATTCGTAGTTATGAGCTACCTAATCAATGGTCAGAAGAAGTTGAAGCGGAAATCGCACCCTTACAGGATACGGTACCCGAAGGGGCGTATACAGGGCGTGAAGATATGCGTGATATTCCTTTTGTCACTATTGACGGGGAAGATTCGCGTGATTTTGATGATGCTGTTTACTGTGAACCGCGTGGTAAAGGTTGGTTACTAAAAGTTGCTATTGCAGATGTCTCTGCATATGTAAAACCTGATACAGCATTAGATAAAGCAGCTTATGAGCGGGGCACCTCGGTGTATTTCCCTAATCGGGTTGTACCGATGTTACCAGAAGTATTATCAAATGGTTTATGCTCGTTAAATCCCCAAGTGGATCGTTTAGCGATTGTCTGTGAAATGGCGATTGATTTTTATGGGCGTACTCGCCGTATTCGCTTTTTTGAAGCAACTATCCGTTCTGCTGCGCGTTTAACTTATACACAAGTGGCAAAAGTTTTAGCAGGGGATCAAGAAGGCTTCCCTCACCCTGAAGTTATTCCTCAAATTGAGCATTTGCAAGGTTTATATCATTTATTGCATAAACGACGTTTAAAACGGGGTGCATTAGAGTTAGAAACCACTGAAGCCCAACTGCTTTTTGATGATCAAGGTAAGTTAGAGACTATTCAGCCTGTTGTACGTAATGATGCACACAAATTGATTGAAGAGATGATGCTGGCAGCCAATGTGGCAACAGCAGAGTGGTTGGATAAACATGAAATGCCGTTTTTATATCGTATTCATGAAGGACCAACAACTGAGAAATTAACTGAATTACGTAAATTTTTAAATAGTTTAAGTTTACGTATTGCAGGAAAAGAAACACCCGAAACAAAACATTATGCCCGTTTAATTGAACGCACCTGTGAGCGTGAAGATGCACGCCTTATTCAAACTGTATTATTGCGCAGTTTACGTATGGCAGTGTATACCCCTGAAAATAAAGGGCACTTTGGTTTGGCTTATACACACTATACGCATTTCACCTCACCTATTCGCCGCTACCCTGATTTATTAGTACATCGTGCCATTCGTCATGTATTAAAAGGAAAGCCACCTGAAAAATTCCATTATCCAGCCAGTGCCTTCACTGAGATTGGTGAGCATTGCTCAATGACAGAACGACGGGCTGAAGATGCCAGTCGAGATGTCATTTTTTGGTTAAAATGTGACTACCTGAAAAAACACTTAGGTGAAGAGTTTGATGGTATTATTTCAGCCGTAACACCATTTGGCTTATTTGTAGAGCTAAACGGTTTATTTATTGATGGTTTGATACATATTTCAAGTTTAGAAAATGATTACTATCATCATGAACCTGAAAAGCAATGTTTAGTGGGCAAACGTTCAGGAAAAGTGTACCGCTTATTTAATCCTGTACGGATTAAAGTGGCACGTGTGAATGCAGAAGATAAAAAAATCGATTTTTTATTAGCTGAACCAAAGTAGGTTTTACTACAGCGGTGTTGTGTGCAACCTCACTTGTATCTTTGGTAGTCCTAAATTTAGGACTACCCTAAACATTTCCCCTTAACTAGGAAATGGCTCAAAAATCACTTCAGTCACATTTTGATAACCGCGTGGAAGTTTTAAACCCCGTTGGTTACGCTTAACATGACAAGCATTAATATCACGTTCTTTAAAAGTTAAAGTCCGTTTTCCTGCATGAATACATAATTGATGTTGAGGGGGTAATGCATAAAGTAATTGCACAGTTTCATCACTTTTGGTAGGAATATTGATTAACTTAACCCCTTTTCCTTTACTTAATACAGGCAACTCTTCCAAATCAACAATAGCTAAATAACCCCCACTGGTGACCACCACATACTGTGTGACCCCCTCTTGAATCGCTAAGGGTGGGAAAAACTCAGCCCCTTCAGGTAAATTTAACACGGCTTTTCCTGCTTTATTCTTAGTCAATAAATCATTAAAACAGGTAATAAAACCATAACCAGCACTAGAAGCAAATAGATAATGCTGCTCTGGGGCATCTGCCAAAATATGTAAAAACTGTGATCCTGCTGGGGGATTAAAACGCCCACTTAAAGGCTCACCCTGCCCACGCGCCGAGGGTAAACTATGCACTGTGGTGCTATAACTGCGCCCCTTATTATCTAAAAAAGCAATAGACTGATTCGTCTTAGTCTGGCAAGCCGCAGCAAACTCATCCCCCGTGCGATAACTCATATTTACAGGTTCAATCTCATGCCCTTTTGCTGCACGTACCCAACCTTTTGCAGATAACACTACGGTTACAGGTTCAGCATTAATTAACTGGGTTTCACTCACTGCTTGCGCTTGAATACGTGCTACTAACGGGCTGCGGCGTGGGTTAGCAAATTTTTTCTCATCTTCTTTCAGCTCGCGTATCACTAAATTCTTGAGCTTTCGCTCACTTTCTAATAAAGCATTCAGCTCTTGCTGTGTTTTATCTAACTGTTGATACTCTTTCTCAATTGCTGCTTCTTCTAAACGGGCTAATTGACGTAATTTTAAATCTAAAATGGCTTGTGCTTGGGTCTCAGATAAACCTAATTGAGAAATTAATACCTCTTTAGGTTTATCTTCATCACGAATAATGGTAATTAGATTATCAAGCTGACTGTAAGCAATACGTAAGCCTGCCAAAATATGCAAACGTTGAGAAATTTTATCCAAACGATAACGTAAACGACGG
>Ga0193959_1001317_pt1 | contig 9882 bp, 5 predicted proteins | sample FB_2_MG_FD_140333 | JGI IMG/M metagenome (GOLD analysis project Ga0193959, IMG submission 140333) | Microbial mat bacterial communities from the Broadkill River, Lewes, Delaware, United States - FB_2_MG | ecosystem: Environmental > Aquatic > Freshwater > River > Microbial mats | place: USA...
ATTATTGGGAGTGAATAGTCAAACTTTGTATAGCTTTATTAAAAAGTATAATTTAAAAGGAAAGTAGATTAAGCCATATTTAAGCAGACTGCCGAAAAAAGGAAAATATGGATTAACACCCAAAAATTGTCTTGACTTTTCAGTCCATTTTCTTTCTTCAGTCCATTATAGAAGGACATTATAAAGCTTACCAAAATCTATGTAAATTTACTATTTTTTTTGAATTTTTTTTTACTATTTTAGTTAAAAATTTTATGAAAGACTACAGATAATCTTCCATAAAATTACTAAAATTATTTGATTGAACTAAACTAGCTTTTGACCCAATAGCTTCAAAATGTTTTTTACCACATTCTATTTTTGCCACTTCTGTATTTCTTAAATCCATACCAAATAAGTTTCCTTTACTCTCAACTACAAAGTAAAACTTTTCCTCATTGTCTTTTTCAATTAAAACAGCCCAATCAGGGTTGTAAGTTCCAAGTGGGGTATTTATTTTAAACCAATTTGGAAGTTTTGTAAATAGTTTTACATCAGGGTTGTTATCAAAATCTATAGCAAAGTTTTTTTCAATGTCCGAGTCATAAACTGTATATTCATAAGGAGATTTATCATTTTTATTTTCATAAATATTTTTATTTAGATACCCTACCAACTCTTCATTTTCAAAACACTCTTGAACATAATAGAACTCATCACCTATCTTTTGATACTTAATACCATCAATTATAAACAAGTTCATAGTCTTTTTTATGACTTCAATTGTCTTATCTAAGAACTTCTGAGGATTGTTTTTAAAGTCATTTAATTTACCACTCATTTTTAATATTTCAACTATGGTTTTTCTTGTTAGGTTTGTTTCATTTTGAATATAGGTAATCAAATCAGGAAGTTCATAATCTATGATTTCACAATCTACATACTTATCTTTGATAAGATTGTCATCATCAATCTCTACACCAACTTTAGTGATTTTATTAGTAGCTTTTGAGTAGATATATTTAATTTTCCCAACTCTTACTTCATTTCTAATATTTTTCACACATTCACTTATCAAGTCATTTTCATTAAAATCAACTCTATAGGTTGTTTTATACTTGATTTGATCCCATAATTCCTTAAAATCATCACCTAATAGTATCTCTTTTTTAGCTTGAACTGTGATTTTATCATTTGCATTTTTGATATTGAGTTTTCCACTTATCTTTTTGATAACTGTGATAATTTGTGGTTTTACATCCTCAAACTCTTCAGGGACTTCAAAAGTGTTATTAAGTAAATCTGTTTTTAAAGTATCTTGAACTTTACCTCTATTGTCAATATACTCTTTATCTTTTAAATATGTATGTAAAACTTCACTTTGTTTAGCCCCAAGATAAGAGATAGAACCATCCTCATTTTGGATAGTGATATTTGCAAACTCATGGTCTTCAATTACACCAAATTTGATCCCTTCTTCTTTTTCTATCTCTTTTTGAAGTCCTTTTGCAAAGTCTTCATACGTTTCATTTGCCATTACAGTTAAAGTATTTACATCAAATCCTTGAACTCTATCTCCATCTTGATTTACACAAATTCTAAGACCTCTACCTATCTCTTGTCTTCTTCTTATTTCAGACTTTGTTCCCTCTTTTAGTGTACATATTTGAAATACATTTGGATTATCCCATCCTTCCTTTAAGGCACTATGGGAAAATATAAATCTCAATGGGTCTTCAAAACTTAATAGTTTCTCTTTGTTTTTCATAATCCTATTGAAAGTGTCCTCATCATCTTTATTTGATTTGAGTTCCCCTTTTGCATTTTCACTACTATCTTTTACTCTTCCCTTTTTATCTTGTGAGAAATACCCATCATGGACTTTCTCTACATTTGTTTTAATATCTTTGATACCATTAAAAAGTTCAGAGTATTTTGGTTGTTGAATAAGTCTATTGTATTCCTCTTCAAACCAAATAGCAAATTTACCTTTAATCTCATTACCATTTTCATCATAATCTCTATAGTTAGATACCTTATCAATGAAAAATAGAGATAAGACTTTAATTCCCTTTGGATTAAGCTTATTTTCCCTTTCTAGGTGCTCTTCTATTGTTTTTCTTATTTGTAATCGCTTAATTGTATCTTCATCTATTCCACCAATAGTTTCATTGAGTTTTAAAATACTTCCATTTGAAAACTGAATATATTCATTCCCTTTTTCAATGTATATATCATTTACTATATAGTTATCATACACATCCCTATTAGTTAGTTCATATAAATCACTTCCATCTTTTACTGTAATAGTTTCTTGTGTTGATTTACCATTTTTATTTGATACAACTTCTATCTTAGCACTTCTTGGTTTTGCTTTTACACTAAGTAGTTTGATAAAAGCTTGATTTGAATTATCTGTAGTTCTTACATTTGCTACTTCAATTTGTTTTACTAACTTTTGTTCATAGGCATCTACACTATCAAGTTTGTACATTAAGTTATATTTATCAACATGAGTAGCACTATATCTTAACTTACATAGTGGATTTAGTGTTTTTATAGCCTCTTTTGACTTTGGAGTAGTATCTACACTTTGTGGCTCATCTATGATAACTATAGGGTTTGTTTGTGCTATAAAATCAATAGGTTTCATTCCATTTAGTCTATCATTAGTTCTATGGATTAGATTTGCTTTTGTGTCCTTAGTAGTATCTGTAAAACTTTTTCTAAAGGCATCAATATTAATGACCATTATTCTTATCTCATTACTTGTTGCAAAATCTCTTACCTGCTCAAGGTTTGAACTATCATAAGTAAAATAGTCATAATTCACATTTCCAAATATATTTTTAAAATGCTCTTCAGTCATCTCAAGAGTTTTGTTTGCACCTTCTTTGATTGCAACAGAGGGAACAACTATAATAAACTTTGTAAATCCATACTCTTGATTTAATCTAAACATAGATTTTAAATACACATAGGTTTTTCCAGTTCCTGTTTCCATCTCAACTGAAAAGTCCATAGATTTTATATCTTTAATATCTTTTGTTTGAGGAAGACCATTTTTAAGTTGAACATTTTGAACATTTGTAAGTATTTCATCTTCAAGTAATTCAAGTCTATTACCAATACCTAAATCACTATTCATAGTAAATAGATTGTCATTCAATCCACCAACAGTAAAATTACTTTGACAAGTTTCTTGACCATTAAATATATTTACTATACTATCTATTGCATCAGATTGATGTCTTAATTGACTATCAAATTGAATTTTCATAATTATACACTCACAACTTCATTGATATCATGTTGTTTTAATATCTGTAAGGCATTTGTTTTTACTACACTATCTTCAAAACTACCATCTTTAAATACAACTCTCATCTCTTCAAGTCCATAGTCCTCTTCAAAAGATTGTTTTAATTGAGCTATCTCTTCTACAGTTGTTAAGTCAATATTATCTTCAAGACAAATAACTAGTGAACCAAATCCTACTATATATACTTTTTTATCATTTAAAGTTTTTTCTTCTATTGGAAGAGTTAAGTCTAGACCGTATTTTAAAATAATTTCATATAGTAAATCTTCTTTTTCTCTACCACTTTTTATATTATCTACCATATCATCAAGTGTTTGTTCAAGATTTCCATAGTCACTGTCCCACTTTTTAATATTTGAACTATCAAGTTTAAATACTTTAAATCCAATATCTAAATCAGTATTTCCACTCTCTTCAACTATTTTATCTCCTGCTCTTCTTATTCTCTCTTTTCCTATTTCACAAATAGTTGGGTAATCATCATTATTTGTTTGTTCTGGAAGTTGAACCATTATGAATTTTCTTTTAGTATTATTTTCATTATTTGTTTTCATAATTGAATGTGCCGTAGTTGCTGAACCACTAAAGAAATCTAGTATTATATCATTACTTTTAGTTCCCATCTTAATAAAATTATCAATTAGAACAGTTGGCTTTGGGTAATCAAAAGGTTTTAAGTTGTTAAATATATTTTTAAGTTCATCATTTCCTTGTTTATTTAATCCTATAGAATATAATAAAGACTCAGGATTTCTACCTTTTTGAATTACATCACCATTTTCATCATATCTTAATTCTCCCTTTTCTTCATTCAAATATATTTTATAATATACTTTCCATTCATTTTTAGTGTTCCTTTTTATAACAATACGATTATCATTTTGTCTTTTAACAAATGTATCATAATTACATTTCCATTGATGATCATTACCATTCAAAATTGTTCCATCAGGACATTCTATATCATAATGTAAACCTGGACTGTCACTCAAAGACTTATCATTAAGATCTTTTAGTTTATATTTTCCATTAATTTCAACTTTTTCATCAGAATATTTATAATCTTTAATAGTTTCTTGTTTTAAAGGCAATTTATATATTGCATGTTTTGACTTTTTGTAAGATATAATATATTCATGTTCTACTGCAACATCAATCGAGTCATTACCACCTCCTGCTTTTTTCCTCCATACAAATTGTGCAATAAAGTTATCTTCTCCAAATATTTCATCACAAATTTTTCTTAAATTTACTACTTCATTATCATCAATAGATATAAAAATAACACCATCATCTTTTAAAAGGTTTCTAGCAAGTTTCAATCTTGGGTAAATCATATTTAACCAATCACTATGGTATCTTCCACTTGTTTCACTATTTGTTGAGAACTTATTACCATCACTATCTACTTGACCTGTAATTTCAAGGTAATTCTTTACATTATCATGGAAGTTATCTTTATACACAAAATCTTTACCTGTGTTGTAAGGAGGATCAATATAAATCATTTTTACTTTTTTGTGGTATGACTTTTGAAGTAGTTTTAATACTTCAAGATTATCTCCCTCTATGTATAGATTTTGTGTGTCATCCCAATTTTTACTATCTTTTTTACAAGGTCTTAGTGTTCCAGTAGATTGAGTAAGTGCTATCTTTTTAGCTTCACTTTTACCATTCCAAGTGAAATTATATCTCTCCTCTTTGTCCTCTGAAAACTCCCCTAACTCTTCTTGAAGTTTTTCAAAATCAACTTTACCTTCACTAAACACTTCAGGGAACATCTCTTTTAGTTTTTCTATGTTTTTATCTACTATATTCATACTTTTACCATCTATTTTTTCCAAATCACACCCCTTATAAACTTGATTTTAATTTTTTTAAATTGTCATTGAGTTTTTTCAACTTTATATTCAAACCAACTTTATCATTAAAGTTAGTTTCTTTTTTGATTTTATTTTTTAATTCTGATATTTGAAGTTCAACTTTATGTATCTCACTTAATATCTCTTTTGAGTTATCAGATTTTTTTATAGACCCACTATATTTAGACACATTATAGGCAATAACTAGTTTTAAATAACTTTCATAGAATGAAAAAAAATCAACAAAACTATGTTGTGAAGATTTTAAGTTATTTAAAAATTCTATATCAAGATCATTTAACTCTTCAAGGTTAATCCAATCAGTAAAATGATCCTCTTCAACTACTAATTTACTACTATCAGATTTATTAATCCTTTTAGAACTTATACAAATTGATATTTCACTCTCACATTGATACACTACTATAAGTGGGTAAGGTATCTCTTGAATGATTTTATTTATAGTTTTGAGTTTTGATTTATCAGTTATTTTAACTTTGATAATAGCTATCTCACTATAATCTTTCTCCTCATCACTAAAAGTAGATATATTTATTGTGTCTTGATTTAAAAGATATTCAAGGGTTATTCTCTCTATCACTTTTGATAAAACTTTTCTATCATTTACATTTAGTTGGAAATTTTCTATAAACTCTTTTTTGTCTAGTTTTTTACTTACTTTACAAGAGTTTGGTATATCAAAATATTCTAATATATCATTCATTATTTGATTACCATAAAAGAGATAAGTTCAAACTCTGTTTTAGGAGTGTTTGAAGTTGAGATATTTGTTCCACCTCTACTAAATAGTGAAGATAAACCTTTTTCCTCTTTTTTACCAACTATACTTTCAATTGAACTATTTAGTCCATCTATATAGTGTTGCATATCATTATAGTTTTTAGTTTTACTTTCAAAACTTTCTACAGCAGTTTTATCAACCTCTTTATTTGTGATACTCATTTTTTTCATAAAATCAAGTATGATTTTTGCATTTGAGTAGTCAAATTTCACTTCATTGTTTTCATCAATGAAAACTAAATAATATGGTTCAAGTGAGTATTTATCTTGTGTAGTAGTATTTGTATCTTCTAATATTTTGATACAATAGACAACACCCTTACCAAATTGTTCTATTAGTTCCTTATTATCATTAACAACTACTGAGTGAACACCTTTTGGAGTTCTTTTTAATTTATTCTCATTGTCTTTTAAATAATTTGTCAAATCCATTCTAAAATCATTTAAAGTTAAATCTGTGATTGAGATACTACCATTTACATCTTCAAGGTCTATCACTGTATTTTGCAGCTCTTTTAGTTGTTTTGCTCTATATGATAAATCATTCATCTCTTTGTTGGAAGTATCTATCACATTCTCTTCCCCTGTTGCAGATACATCAAGTAATACCATTCTACAACTTACACGACTCTCTAAATTGATATATTCATCAAGTTCCATATTAGCCCAAAAGTTTATAAGTTGAATATATTTATTTTTACTTCCAAGTCTATCAACTCTACCAAACCTTTGAATAATTCTTACAGGGTTCCAGTGTATATCATAATTGACTAAACAATCACAATCTTGAAGATTTTGTCCCTCACTAATACAATCTGTAGCTATAAGAATATCTATCTCTTTTGTAGCTTGTTCATCTATTTTACCTCTATCTTTTGATATAGGAGAAAAGTGAGTTAGTAAAATATTTAGATCTCTTTCTTTTGGGTATAGAGTTGATCTATTGTTTCCACTACCAGTTATGATACAACTTTCAATTCTTAAAGTGGATTTACTCCATTGTGAAATATTTTCATAAAGATATTCAGCAGTATCAGCAAAAGCTGTAAAAATTATGATTTTTTTATTATCTTCATTTAAAGGATTTTCAACCTTATTTTTGATGGTGTCTTTTAAAGTTAATAGTTTTTTATCTCTTGATACATCTACTTTTTTTGAATTATCTAACAACTCTTGAAGTTTTTGTATATCATTTTCAAGGTCTTGCTTCCATTTAATTGTATCAATATCAGATATTAAAACCTTTACATTATTACCTATGAGTTTATCAGCAAATTCATCACTTTCTATATCTATATCAACTATACTCATCTCTTCTAAGTATCTATTTACATGGGTATTTATCATTTTCATTAAATCCATATTTTTTGCATATAGTTTTTCAACTGTAATAGTAAATGAATTGATTGAACTTTCCATTCTTTTTAAAAGATTTACCCTCATTAAATGAATTAGTGAATTTTCCCTATCTGTTTGTTTGAATACACCTTTTGAAGTTTTAGTATCATACTTCTCTTCATATTCCTCTTTTTTGTGTGGTAAAACATATTTTAAAGGGGAATATGCACATAAAGTTAGTTTTCTAATAGTCTTATTTATTTCAGATAGTGGTGGAAAATCTCCTTTTAAGTCAATATCTGGTTTTTCATTTATAGGTTTCAGTCTTACAGGAAACTCCCCTATATCTTTTGTATCATAGTATTTTTGTATATGTTTTCTACTTCTTGCTATGGTTATCAAATCAAGTAGTTTAAAATAATCAAAATTTAAAGTATCAAGTAATTTTTTAGTAGTCCTATTTTCATCATTTAATTCTAACCAGTTATTAAATTTATTTTGAGCCCTTCTGAGGGTTTGTTCTATAGAGTTTATACCAAAACCTTGAAATGAGTTGTCTTGACCCTCTGTGATGAAGTATAGTTGATTTTTGAGGTCGTTAAGTCTATTATTAACAGGAGTAGCAGATAACATTAAAACTTTTGTCTTAACTCCCTTTTGTAAAACATCTTCCAATAGTTTTGAATATCTTGATTTGTTTTTACTTTTAGAAGTGTTATTATTTCTAAAGTTATGCGACTCATCTATAACTATAAGGTCATAGTTTTCCCAATTTAATGTAGATAGATTTATCTCTCCACTATAACCTTTATCTCTTGATAAATCAGTATGATTTAACACATCATAATTAAACCTATCATTTGATAATACATTTCTTCTATCATTGATTGTGTATAAAGTCCAATTCTCTCTCAACTTTTTAGGACAAAGAACCAAAACTCTATCATTTCTAAGTTCATAATATTTTATAACAGCAAGTGCTTCAAAAGTTTTACCAAGTCCTACACTATCAGCTATAATACAACCATTGTATTTTTCAAGCTTATCAATAGTTCCTAAAACCCCATCTTTTTGGAAGTTATAAAGTTTGTTCCAAACAATTGTATCTTTAAAACCTGTTTTTGTTTTGATAATCTCCTCTTCATCTAACTCTCCAAGAAAATCTTTGAAAATATTGTAAAGTGTCATAAAATAGATAAGTTCAGAAGATTTATCTTCATAAATCTCTTCTAAGTTTTTTAATATTGTTTCTTTTATATCTTTAACTAATGATTTGTTTTCCCATATCTCATTAAATGTATTTAAAAACTCTTTTGTAGTTTCAAAATCAGTCATACCTGTATTCATTAAAAATGAATTTGAACTCACATAACCTAAACCATCACTTGAAAAATTTGAACTTCCTTGAATAGTCAAGTCATCATGGTCTTTATTTTGTATATGATATAAACTAAATGGAAGTATATTATTTTTAGTTTCCCTTACTTGAACTTTATTCTCAATCCAAGAGGCACACTCTTGAGCTATTTTAGTTTGTTGTAGTTTGTTTTTAAGTTTATTCTCTTCTTGTGTTGAAGATAAAAGATTAACATCATTTTTGAAATTTGAGTTTGTCAATAACAAATCTACATTTTTTACTTTTTGAAGTTCTTTTTTAAGATCATTAAAGGCATTTATTGTAAAATAATTCGATATTATAGATAATTTACTATCAGATTTTAGATGTTCTTTTAAAACATCTCCAACTTTACCATTTCTTTTATTGTCTATTAACATACCATTTCTTTCTAGATTTCTCTTATACTTAACTTAAAATATTTACTATAAAAACCTAACTATTTTTAGGGGTATTACAGTATAAATTTCTACTTATTTTCATTGATTTTTTGTTCTTTTTCAAGGTTCTTTTTTCTTTTAGCCTTTAGGTCAAAAAAGTATTCTCTTTGTTCTGGTGTCAAACTTTCTAAATACTCCATTTGAACTTCAAAATCACTATCTAACATTTTAGCCATAAGCTCATGTTCTTGTTTTCTTTCTCTTTCACTTTCAACTATATAAAACTCAATAAGAGATCTTAACACTTTAGATTTTGTTGAACCCTCAAGTTTTATAGCCATATCAAATCTCTCAGCTAATTTATCAGGAACCCTTACACCTATAGTAGTGTCTTTATCTCCTTTTATCTCTTCTAACTCTATATAGCCCTCTAATGGAGTTGAATTTTCAGTTCTTAATCTATCAAAGAATTTTTCTTTTAGTTCATTCAATGTAAATCCTTTTATTAATAATATTATATGTATTCTAACATTTTACAACTTGTGATATTATTTGACAGATAACAATTTTATATTTTGTTTTACAATTCTAGTTAAGATTGTACAACCTTAAAACTTAATATAATCAGTTATATAAATAAGAATGCTATACATTTTGACCCCTATTAATATTTAGTATATATTGGGTGTTAATCCATATTTTCCTTTTTTCGGCAGTCTGCTTAAATATGGCTTAATCTACTTTCCTTTTAAATTATACTTTTTAATAAAGCTATACAAAGTTTGACTATTCACTCCCAATAAT
>Ga0193959_1001319_pt1 | contig 9877 bp, 7 predicted proteins | sample FB_2_MG_FD_140333 | JGI IMG/M metagenome (GOLD analysis project Ga0193959, IMG submission 140333) | Microbial mat bacterial communities from the Broadkill River, Lewes, Delaware, United States - FB_2_MG | ecosystem: Environmental > Aquatic > Freshwater > River > Microbial mats | place: USA...
ATCATTGACAAGCGTCGCGAACGCGCCAATGAATCTCAGGTCATGAACATCATCGGTGACGTATCCGGTCGCACCTGCATTCTGGTCGACGACATGTGCGACACCGCAGGCACCCTGTGCAAGGCTGCCAAGGCATTGAAGGACAAGGGCGCTGCCCGCGTGGTGTCCTACGTGACTCACCCGGTACTGTCAGGCCCGGCGATCAACAACATCATCGCTTCCGAGCTGGACGAGCTGGTCGTTACCGATACCATTCCGCTGTCCGAACAGGCCCAGAAATGCGACAAGATCCGCCAGATGTCCCTGTCGCCGCTGCTGGCTGAAGCAGTCCGTCGCGTCTGCAATGAAGAATCCATTAGTGCCATGTTCCGCTAAGCGACTCTTGCAAAAGAGGCTCGCTGTGCGAACAGGGTGCTGACCCACGGACTTGATTCCGTGTAACTGTCCGGCTCTTCTGGAGCCACCACATACCGCATGCTTCTGGTCGCGGAGGCATGCGGTTTAAATATATAAGGTGTACATAACATGGCTACTTTTACTGTAAACGCTGTTGCCCGTGACGATCAGGGGAAAGGTGCGAGCCGCCGCCTGCGTCGTGAAGGTCTGGTACCGGGTATCATCTACGGTTCTTCTGAGCCGAAGGCAATCTCTGTTGTCGGCAAGGACCTGTACCGCATGCTGCTGGAAGATGGTTTCTACTCTTCCATTCTGGATATCGATCTGGGCGGTCAGACTGAGAAAGTGATCATCAAGGACCTGCAGCGCCACCCGTCCAAACCGGTTGTTCTGCACGCTGACTTCCAGCGCATCGACGACAGCCAGAAGATCAAGATCCAGGTTCCGCTGGCATTCGTGAACTTCGAAAAATCTGCCGCTTCCAAGGCTGCTGCCAAGTTCGCGCAGGAAGCTTCTACTGTTGAAGTTCTGTGTCTGCCGAAAGATCTGCCGGAAGTCCTGAACGTCGACCTGAGCAACATCGCTCTGGGCCAGATCGCTCACATGTCCGACATCTCTCTGCCGGAAGGCGTTGAAATCGTTGCCCTGCGTCGCGGCGAAGACCACGACCAGAGTATCGGCTACTGCTACGCACCGCGTGGCGCCAAAGCCGGCAAGTAAGCGTAGACCACAGGCACTGGCATGAAGGACCGGATTCAACTGATCGTCGGTCTCGGCAACCCCGGGAACGAATACAGCCAAACCCGCCACAATGCCGGTGCCGAGCTGGTGGAGCAGCTTGCTGCCCACCAGCACACCTCTCTGCAACCGGAGAAGAAATTCTTCGGACTCTACGGCAAGGTCATCATCGACCACCGCCCCGTCCACCTGCTGATTCCGACCACATTCATGAATCGCAGTGGCCAATCGGTTGCGGCACTTGCCAACTTCTACAAGATTCCCACCAGTGACATACTGGTCGTGCATGATGAGCTGGATATTCCACCCGGTACGGCGCGCCTGAAACAGGGCGGTGGCCACGGCGGACATAACGGCCTGCGCGACATCATCAGCAAGCTGGGGAATGACAAGAATTTCTACCGTCTGCGCGTTGGCATCGGCCACCCTGGCAGTGCGGCTCAGGTATCGGGTTTCGTCCTGAGCAAGGCCCCGGTGTCCGAGCGTGACAAAACGCAGGCGGCGATCGACGAAGCTATGAGCGTCCTGCCTCTGGCTACCAGCGGCGACTGGGCCAAGGCAATGAATCGCCTGCACAGCTTCAACGGCTAACTTCAACAACAGGATCTAAGCATGGGTTTCAAATGCGGTATTGTCGGCCTGCCCAACGTCGGCAAGTCTACGCTCTTTAATGCCCTGACCAAAGCGGGCATCGACGCTGAAAACTTCCCGTTCTGCACCATCGAGCCGAATGCCGGCATTGTTCCCATGCCGGACCCGCGCCTGAACGCACTGGCCGAGATCGTCAAGCCGGAGCGGGTGCTCCCGACCACCATGGAGTTCGTCGACATTGCAGGCCTGGTAGCAGGCGCCTCCAAGGGTGAAGGCCTGGGCAACAAGTTCCTCGCCAACATCCGTGAAACCGATGCCATCGCCCACGTGGTACGCTGCTTCGAGGACGACAACGTCATCCACGTGGCCAACCGTATCCACCCGCTGGAAGATATCGAGACCATCAACCTCGAGCTGGCACTGGCCGACCTGGATTCCTGTGAGAAGCAGCTGCAGCGCGTGCAGCGCACCGCCAAGGGGGGTGACAAGGACGCCGTTGCCACCAAGGCGCTGCTGGAAAAACTGATCCCGCACCTGGCCGAAGGCCTGCCGGTACGTGGCATGCAGCTGGATGACACCGAGCAGAAGCTGCTCCCCAGCCTCCACCTGCTGACCACCAAGCCGACCATGTACATCGCCAACGTGTCCGAGGACGGGTTCGAGAACAACCCTTATCTGGAACAGGTGAAGGAATTGGCGGCTTCTGAAGGCGCCGAAGTGGTTGCCATCTGCAACAAGCTGGAATCCGAGATCGCCGAGCTGGAAGACGACGAGAAGGTCGAATTCCTGCAGGAGATGGGCATGGAAGAGCCAGGTCTGGACCGCGTAATTCGTGCCGGTTACAGCCTGCTGGGCCTGCAGACCTACTTCACCGCCGGGGTGAAGGAAGTCCGCGCCTGGACCGTCAAGATCGGTGCTACCGCGCCTCAGGCGGCGGGTGTGATCCACACCGACTTCGAGAAAGGCTTCATCCGCGCCGAAGTGATCAGCTACGACGACTTCATCGCCCACAAGGGCGAACAGGGCGCCAAGGATGCCGGTCGCTGGCGTCTGGAAGGCAAGGAATACATCGTCAAAGACGGCGATGTGGTGCACTTCCGCTTTAACGTATAAGCCCGAGCAAAGCACACGTCTGGCAGTTGCTTTACTGCCAGACGATTTCATGCAGGGCTATTTCTACAACCGGCTGAAGCCGGCCTGTCCGCCTCCCCTCTATTCCTGTTCAAAAGCCTGCCTGCAGGCCACACATGCCTGTTGCAGTGTTCATTGGCAGCAGGGATAACTCGCGTCAGCCTTCCAAGTCTTGCCTCACGTTTTTGCACTATCAGCAGCGCCACAAACCGACACCCGGTCACACCTCCTCCTCTCGAGCCATAGCCACCATTCTTTCAACACAAGCCTGTCAAGGTCCACTCGTTTGCGAAACAGAGGCAATGGCACAATAAGTGCCCCTGACAAGTACCTCTGACTGACACCTTATCCAGAGTTAATACCTGTATACGTTTTAACCAGAAGACCAATTCTGCTAATGTTGGATACGAAATGTGCGAGCTAGTCTCCCCCAACTAATTCAGCCATTGGCCATGCATGCATAACAAAAACCATTTTTCTGATTACAGCGATGCCAATAACCAGACTCTCTGGGATTTTGAGGCACAGGACTTCCCTCTCCCTGAAGGCAGCGGACTGGGCCGCATACAGCGTTTTGATTTCAGTGACGAACTGAGACTCTACCGATCCGAGTTTCGGGTGCAACATGAGTGCATTATCGATACCAGCGCAGCCGAAAATGAATTATCTAATCTGCTCTGCAGCATCCTGTTACTGACCGGCGAACTACTGCTGGAAACGCCCGATGGAAAGCAGCACCAGGTAACACCACAATCCGGCCTTTTATACCGTGTTCGCGACAATGGAACGCGTATTATTTTTAAGGAAAACCAAACCATCAGGCATATCGGTGTTGCCAGCAACATTCCCGCCCTGCACCGGCGGCTTGGTAACAAACTGCCCGGTGATCTGGCCTGTTTTTCGTCGTTTCCGGACAGCGGTGTCGTTAGTCGTCAAGTACCTGTACACAATCGTTTACGCAATTTACTGGCAAATATTTTCTCACCCACCACCTGTAAAGCTGACCCGCTTCAGGAAATTGCACTGGAAGGCACATCCCTGTCCATTCTGGCTGAAATGACTCGCATCGTACTTGCCAATGACACCACCAGAGAGGACAGAACCACGCTGTGGGGGGAGCACATATTTGACGATCTCAAGGCCTATATTCGCGCCCATTTGGCGCACCCTCTCAGAGGGGAAGATATCTGTAAAAGATTCGGCATTTCAAAACGACAGCTGAACCTGTTGTTTCAAGCATTGGCTCAATGTTCTCCCAATGAATTTCTGCGGCGAGAGCGACTTGAATATGCACGGAAGCTGATGGAGCAGAAAGGAATCCCTGTGAAAGCCACTGCCCATGCAGTGGGCTACAACCATGTCAGCAACTTTACCAAAGCGTACCGTGACTATTACGGTGAAACACCGGGACACACCCTGCGACTCAGGGATACCGATGCCTCTTCTGACTGAGCCTTTGCCACTCCTGCCGGCAGGGTAAAACCATGGTCTGCACCGCCTGCCACACACAAAATGCATATTCTTTAAATTCTTTGCTTTCAGGGTGTTGACAGGGATACGGTTTCAGGGAATAATTCGCGGCCTTGAAAGCACACGGCAATGTAGCTCAGTTGGTTAGAGCATCGCATTCATAATGCGAGGGTCGCAGGTTCGAGTCCCGCCATTGCCACCACTTTCAAAATGCTGGGGTATCGCCAAGCGGTAAGGCAACGGGTTTTGATCCCGTCATGCGCAGGTTCGAATCCTGCTACCCCAGCCACTTATGCGTGGCAATATAGCTCAGTTGGTTAGAGCATCGCATTCATAATGCGAGGGTCGCAGGTTCGAGTCCCGCTATTGCCACCATTTACATTACAGGGGTATCGCCAAGCGGTAAGGCACTGGATTCTGATTCCAGCATGCGCAGGTTCGAATCCTGCTACCCCTGCCATCTCCTCTTCTGCTCCTTACTGCCAATTACCTGTATTCTCCTTTTCGGCTAAGATGGTCTCTGACCTTTTTCCAGCCAGCCCCCGGAGCATGCATGAGCAATTCAACCGACCAGATTCTGGCGGCACTTGCCAAACGTCCCAGCCGCTCTCACGACGATCGTAATATCAATCTGCTGTTTGCCCACTGCGATACGCTGCAGATGGAGCTACTGCTGACCAACTTGCGCAGTGCTCGCTTTGCTCCTCGCGGACAGGCCGTACAGGACCTGCAAGAGCTGCAGCAGGCGTTTGAGCATCGCACCTGGGATATCCTGGTATTTTCCTGGAAAAACGATTACAGCGGCACTCTGGAGCCTCAGGAGACGATCGGCTGGCTGCAACAGCAGGGACGAGACCTGCCGGTGCTGCTGCTCTCCCCCGGTCAGGAAATGGTCGACCCTGCGCACTGGTACTCACTGGGCATCGATGCCGTGGTGCCGGCCGATAACAATGCCTGGCTGCTGCTGGAGCTGGACCGGGTTTACCGCCACCTGCAGACACGCCGCAATCTGCGCAGTGCCGAAACGCGCCTGCACCAGCTCAGCGAACGCAATCATTACCTGATCCACCACTCGGCCTCCGCATTCTGCTTCATTCAGCATGACAAGCTGGTCTTTGCCAACACGGCCTGCGCCCAGCTGCTTGGCTATGACAGCGCACATCAGCTGAATGGCCACCAACTTTCCTCTCTGGTGGTCTTCGAGCAGCACGACCGACTCTCCGAATACCTGCGTGCAGCCTGGCAAAACCAGCCCCTGCCAACGGCTACCCTGACCTTTTCACGTCCGGACGGGACCCGCTTTGAAGGCCTGCTGCGCTTTACTGCCGATGAATATCTGGGGGAGCCCTGCCTGGCACTGGAGATCAGCGAACCACGGCACGAGGGCAACACGCTACAGAACCTGGACCCGATCACCGGTCTGCAAAACCAGCATGCCTGCCTGCAGGCCCTTGAGGCCGCCTGCACCCGCGCCCGGCGTGGTGGCCAGGATCGCAGCCTGCTGCTGCTCAAGCTGGATCACCTGGATGTCATTCGCACCGAAGTGGGTGATGCCGGCGAAGCTCCCATCCTGCGCGCCATTGCACATATCCTGAGCAACAGGGTCAACAGCATTCATCTGCTGGGACGACTGGAAGACGACACCTTCATGGTGCTGATGCACAATGCCTCAACGGACAGGGCCCAGGAACTGGGACGAACGCTGTGCCATGACATCCGCAACCATGTCTGCAACGTCAAGGGGACCGCCATCCATACCACCGTATCGGTCGGTATCGTGATGATCAATGACAGCGCGCCCTCCTCCGCCACGTTACTGGAACACGCTCTGGAAGCGGCCGACAGCCTGCATCAGGGCAACCGCCCGGGTAATGGTGTCAAGCTGTACAGCCCGGAACAGGAGCTGCTGTCACAGGTTGATGGCAAAATGAACAAGCGTCTGACCAACGCACTCAAGCTGAACCGCTTCAAGCTGCTGTTCCAGCCGATCGTCCCCCTGCGACTGGAAAGCCGGGATGCCTATTACGAAGTGCTGCTGCGCCTGATCAGTGACAGCAACAAGTCGATCTCACCCAACGCCTTTATCATTCAGTCGATTGAACCTGAGGTACTGCGCCAGCTTGACCGCTGGGTCATCGAGCATGCTCTGGAGTCACTGCAGGCGACCCGCAGCGCAGGCCCGATCGGGTTATTCATCAACCTGTCAGGTCCTTCCATTCGCTGCAGCAAGCTGCCACTGTGGCTGCCCGCCGCGCTGGAGCAGCGCGCCATTGCCCCCGCCCAACTGGTGTTCCAGATCAGCGAAAGCGATGCTGCCGTCGATCTGATGGCCGCCAGCCGTTTTACCCAGACTATCCAGCAGCTTGGCTGCCGCACCTGTCTCAAGCACTTTGGCAGCTCACCGAACTCGACCCATGTACGCCAGGCGCTGGAAACCGATTTCGTCAAGCTGGATGGCTCCTACATGCGCGACCTGCAAAGCGACAGTCTGGACCTGCAAACACTGGAAGCCCTGCTGGCCCCCCTGCAGGAGCAGGCGCGCGTTATCATTGCACCTCAGGTCGAGAACACGCACGTGCTGCCCGAGCTGTACAGCTCAGGCGTGCACCTGCTGCAGGGGCATTACCTGCAACCGCCACGGGAACAGATGGATTATGATTTCTTCACCGACCAGGACAGCTGACCTGGCCGGTGAAGAACGGTGAAGAACAGAGGTGGGATCAGATCAGGCTGTCGCTGTCGCGATCACGGAAGCCAATCAGATAGAGGATGCCATCCAGACCCAGGGTGCTGATGGCCTGTTTTGCACTCTGACGTACCAGCGGCTTGGCACGGAAGGCAATGCCCAGCCCGGCGATGGACAGCATCGGCAGGTCATTGGCACCGTCACCCACGGCGATGGTCTGTTCCAGACGCACACCTTCACGTTCGGCAATTTCGCGCAGCAGCTGAGCCTTGCGCTCACCGTTAACGATCTGCCCGGTCACTTCACCGGTCACCTTGCCATCCTGGATATCCAGCTCATTGGCATAGACATAGTCAAAGCCGAGACGGTCCTGCAGGAAACGACCAAAGTAGTTGAAACCACCGGACAGGATTGCCGTCTTGAAGCCCATCGCCTTCAGGTGGCTCACCAGCTCCGCCGCCCCCTCGGTCAACGGCAAGCGGGCAGCGATGCTTTCCAGTACCGACGCATCCAGCCCTTTCAGCAACGCTACGCGGCGACGGAAGCTTTCATCGAAGTCAATCTCGCCACGCATGGCCGACTCGGTAATGGCGACCACCTGATCACCCACGCCCGCTTCCTTGGCCAGCTCGTCGATCACTTCGGCCTCAATCAACGTCGAGTCCATATCGAATACCACCAGACGACGATTGCGGCGATAGATATCGTCCTTCTGGAAGGCGATATCCACATCCAGATCACTGGCCGCCTTGAGAAACTCTTCACGCAGCGCCGCAGCATCGGCCGGCAGGCCACGTACGGAAAATTCGACACAGGCACGGGTTTTCGGACAGCTTTCCTGCTGCAGCGAGATGCGCCCGGACAAGCGGCTAATATTGTCGATATTAAGCCCATGATCGGCGGCAATACTGGTGACACGGGCGATATGCTCGGCGCTGATCTGGCGTGCCAGCAGGGTGATGATATGGCGCGACTTGCCCTGCCCTTCAACCCACTGCTCGTAAGCCTCGCTTTCAACCGGCTCGAAGCGGACCTGCATCTTCATCTCATGCGCCTTGAACAGCAGATCTCGCAGCAGTGGCGAAGACTCCAGTTCGGTCGGCACCTGGATCAAGACCCCCAGCGACAGGGTATTGTGGATAACCGCCTGGCCGATATCGAGGATATTGATATGATAACGAGCAAGAATTCCGGTGATCGCCGAGGTGACCCCGGGCCGGTCATCGCCGGAGACTGTCAGCAGGATGATTTCGTTCATCGCACCTTTCCGTTTGATAAAGCACCGCTGGCATCACCAGCACGAGACTGCAATTATATCAGACTGCCCCTTCGGCCGTATGCCTGTGGCGACCAACCTGAAGGTTTTTGAACTATGCCCGATACCCTGATGTCATTGCCCGATCTGCCCGCCTGGGCCGTACTGGGCCTGATCGGCCTGGTTGCACTGGCGGAGTCCCTCGCCTTTATCGGCCTGCTGCTGCCCGGCGTCGCCCTGCTGTTCGCGCTGGCGTTTGCGGCTGGCTCCGGCAGCCTGGATCTGGCCGTCTGCCTGCTGGTGGCCTTTGTCGGCGCGGTGCTGGGCGACGGCCTCAGTTTCTGGCTGGGCCGCCACAGCGCACCACGTATACGTGCGCTGAACTGGGTTCAACGGCACCCCGGCTGGCTGCAACAGGGCGAGACCTTTTTCCACCGCTGGGGCGCCCCCAGTATCCTGCTGGGCCGCTTTGTCGGCCCCCTGCGTCCCATCATTCCCTTCGTTGCCGGCAGTTGTCGGATGCCACCGACCCGCTTTCTCCTGCTGAACCTGATATCGGCACTGGGCTGGGCACCGCTGTATCTGTTGCCCGGCTATCTCGCCGGTCGCGGACTGAATCACCTGCCCGATCACCTGCTCCCACTGCTGTGGGTCGCCGCGCTGTTCTGCTTTGTTCTGCTGTGCTGGCAACAGCTGCATTACCACCTGCAGACCGACGGTTACCTGGCCCGCCGCCTGCTGCGCTTCATGCCGGCCGACCTGCCCCCGGGCCCTGTTCTGCTACTGACTGGCGCCGCTCTGGTTCTGCTCGCCAGTAGCGTACTGACCCTGGTCCCTCTGGGCCAGCACATCAATACCCGCCTGCTGCCGATTCTGCAGTCACTGGGCGATTTACAACCACAACTGGTGCTGGGTATTACCCTGGCCGGCGATCTGCAACTGGCGTTGCTGCTGGCCCTGCTGACCGGCCTGTATGGTGCAGCCGTCCTGCGCCAGCCCCAGGCCTGGGGTGTTGTGCTTGGCACTCTGGCGGTAGTAGGCCTCAATGTATTGCTCAAGCACCTGTTTGCCATCGAGCGCCCCGACCAGGCACCCCTGCATACCTTCAGCTTCCCCAGTGGCCACGCCTCAGCGGCAGCCGCCTGGCTGGGCCTGAGCGTGGTCTGGTGGGGGCACAGGCGCACCCACGCCGTTCGGCACCGTGCCTATCTGCTGGTTGCCCCGATGATTCTGCTGATTGGACTGTCACGCACGCTGCTGGGCGTGCACTGGCCACTGGATGTAGTGGCAGGCATTGCGGAAGGATTGGTGGTCGCCGCGCTGTACCGGCTCTGGCTGTACCAGAAACCGGCGGCACGGCCTGCCAGCAGGTGGTGGCCTCTGGCCGTGCTGCTGGTCTTGGCCGGCTACATGCTATGGCGCTTTGAGGCCGCTGCCAGCACCTACCTTGCCGTTACCGGGTAGGTGCTGTGACAGTACTACTTCAGGAGCGCGTGCGACGGGCACTGGGCGGATGCTTGGGCTTATGTGCCTTTTTCCGCTTGTGCTTGGGCGTCGTTGTTTTCTTGCGTTTACCCGGGTGAGCATCCTGGCGAGCGTCGCCATGATGC
>Ga0193959_1001320_pt1 | contig 9866 bp, 11 predicted proteins | sample FB_2_MG_FD_140333 | JGI IMG/M metagenome (GOLD analysis project Ga0193959, IMG submission 140333) | Microbial mat bacterial communities from the Broadkill River, Lewes, Delaware, United States - FB_2_MG | ecosystem: Environmental > Aquatic > Freshwater > River > Microbial mats | place: USA...
TTCATGGGGTAGTGCGATCAATATGCTACTTACTATGAAAGGTGAGTGGGGACAACTTAAAGAAAATCCACTTATTAAATTTTATGTATTAGCTTCAACATTTTATATGTTCTCAACTATCGAAGGACCTATTCAAGCAATTAAATCAGTAAATGCTTTAGCGCACTTTACAGATTGGATTCCTGGACATGTTCATGATGGTACTTTAGGATGGGTTGGATTTATGGTTATAGCTGCGCTATTTCACATGGCTCCACGAATGTATAAAAGAGAAATTTATAGTAAAAAACTTATGGAATCACAATTTTGGATTCAAACAACTGGTATAGTTCTTTACTTTTCAAGTATGTGGATTGCAGGTATTACTCAAGGTATGATGTGGAGAGCATCAGATCAGTATGGTAACCTTGCTTATTCATTTATTGATACAGTAACAGTTCTACATCCATATTATACGATTAGAGCTGTAGGTGGAACACTTTATTTAATAGGTGTTTTTATGTGGGCATACAATATGTATAAAACAGCAACTGCAAGTAGAGCACTTGAGGAAGAACCTCAAACTGCTTCACCTATGGCAGCGTAAAAGGAGGAGAGTAAAATGTTTCATTGGTTAGAAAAAAATCCATTCTTTTTTGCAGTAGGTGTGTTTTTGGTTATCGCTTATGCTGGTATTGTTACAATATTGCCAGATTTTATGAATAGTGCGAGACCAGTAGTCGGTACTAAGCCATACACCGTATTGCAGTTAGCGGGTCGTCATGTATATATTAAAGATAGTTGTAATGCATGTCACTCACAGTTGATTCGTCCTTTTAAATCTGAAACTGACCGTTATGGTAAGTACAGTTTAAGTGGTGAATATGCTTATGATAGACCGTTCCTTTGGGGTTCAAAGAGAACTGGTCCAGATTTGATGAGAGTTGGAAACTATAGAACAACAGACTGGCATGAAAACCACATGATGAACCCAGCTGAAATTGTTCCAGGCTCAATCATGCCAAAGTATCCTCATATGTTTTCAAATAGTGCTGATATAGAGACTGCTTAGGCTGAAGCATTTACAGTTAAAAAAGTATTTAATGTTCCTTATGATGAGAAAGATATGCCTAAACTCGGAACTTATGATGAAGCTAAGCAATTAGTTTTAGAAGAAGCAAAAGAGATTGTGGATAATATGAAAAATCCAGAAGTAAAAGCGGCATATGCTAATGGTGATATTAAGGAAATTGTTGCGATAATCGCATACATGAATAGCTTAAAATAAAGGTATAACGGTGGAAATGGAAACAATTAGAGAGTTACAAGCTTATGCTTACGCTTTCGGTAGCGTAGTCTTTGCAATAGTTTTTTATGCGTATGTGTATCATATGTACACTTCTAAAAAGAAGGGTGGCAAAGATTATGAAAAATATGCAAATATGGCTTTAGATGATAAGATTTCGGACTCTCCAGTTGAAAAAATTGAGCCGACAAATGAAGATAAAGAGGAGCGATAAATGAATTGGCTAAATGATAATGTAAACTTGTTAGCAATCATCGGGGCAGCAGCAATCATAGTTATCACAGTATTTGTGGTAGCTAAGTATATTAAGCAGATGAAAGACGACACAAGTACAGGTGAATTAGCAGATGAAACTTGGGATGGAATTGGTGAGTATAAAAATGAGCTTCCTGTAGGTTGGGCAGTTTCATTTTTAGGAACTATAATATGGGCTATATGGTACTTCCTTGCAGGTTATCCATTAAATGGATATTCACAAATAGGTGAGTATAATGAAGAAGTTGCAGCATATAATACTAAGTTTGAAAATAAATGGGCTAACCCAGATAATCAAACATTGCAAGGGATGGGAGAAGGTGTGTTTTTAGTACAATGTGCACCTTGTCATGGTATTACTGGTGATGGTATGAATGGAAAAGCAGCAGATTTAACTTTTTGGGGAACTGAAGATGCTATCGTTAATACTATTGTAAATGGTTCAAAAGGTATGAATTATCCACTAGGTGAAATGCCTGCAGGGCTTTTGGATGAAGCAAGTGCTAAAGCAGTTGCAGCTTATATGGTAGAAAAAGTTACAAAAACTGGAAACAGTAAAAATCCTGATTTAGTTGCTACAGGCGAAGCTCTTTGGGCTACATGTACAGCTTGCCATGGTGAAGATGCTAAAGGTATGTCAGGTTCTGCTCCTGATATCTCAGTATATGGTAAACCAGAGTTTGTTGTAGAGAGTTTAAACCGTGGCAAAAAAGGTGCAATTGGAATCATGCCATCTTTTAACGATGGTCGTTTAACAGATATCCAAAAACTTGCTGTAGGCAAGTATGTTAATTCGTTGACTCAATAAGGATTATTATGGATAATACAAATAGAAATGTCTTTGGACTAGATGGAATTACAGGAATGTTAATCGCAACAGTACTTCTATTGAGTATACTTGTAGGTTTGACAATATGGGGCATTAATGCCCAACAAGAAGTTGCTAATACGCCTTATGAGATTACAACACCTCAGGCTATTAAGATGATTGATTCAGCAAATTCTGATTTGATGAAAAAATAAGGAGAGAATGATGGATAAAATAATTACATTAGGTCTCATTGTTATGGCATTAGTTTCTGCTTGGGCAGTTTTAACGCCAAATCATCTGTTTATTGGTTAGTTAATTGATAAGTAGATTAAATGATATAAAGCGTAGAGTATTAGTACTCTGCGCTTTTTTTATATGTGCTAGTACTGTTCATGCTTCATATGTTATTGTAAACGATAACATAATAAATCGAAAAGTCACTCAAAAAGTAGAAAGTTTAGGAAATGAACTTTTTTTGAAAACGGGAGTTAGTGTTTATGTTGCTGTACCCAAGTCTCTTGAAAAAATGAATATAAAAAAATATGAAGAGTCTTTATTAAAAGGGTTAAAAGAACCTTTTGTAGTGTTTACTTTAGCTAAAAGCGAACAAAAAGTTGACATAATAAACTCAAATAGTTTAGATGATAAGTTTGATAAAGAATCAACATTGAGTCCTTTTCCTTGGTCTGGAACTGTTATACCTATTCTTTCGGCAAAAAAAGAGAATGATAAGTATAATGCTGCAGTACTTAATGGATATGCTGATATTGTAGAACAAATTGCTTCATCATATAATGTGAAGTTAGAAGGTGCATTAGGTAACACAAATAAAAATATATATTTTTATCTTAGGATATTAGTATATGGATTTTTGATATATATCATATCAAGATATTTTTATAGATTAATAAGAAGAAAAAATGACAAAAACTAAAAATTATTGGCCTCATAGTATAGTTTTAGTACTTATCTTTATGGTATGTGCTTGTGCTGCTGTTGTTATTATAGCTATGAAAAATCCAGTTGAAATGGATAGTTTTTATATGGAAAAATATCAGCAAGTAGATGAAAATATCAACGAGATTATGGCAAAACAAAAAGTTTTTGATGAAAGTTACACCTTAGAATATAAAACTAAGAAGTTTATAATTGGAGCACAGAACAGTTTTGAATTGAGCATAAAAAATAAAAAAGATGGTTCTGTTTTAGAAAATGCAGAAATACAGTTGATGGTTACAAGACCAGAAACTAATCAATTTAATCAAGAAATTTCAGTAAAACAAGCAAAAAATGGTATATTTACTTTTGAAGGTATTCAAGTGACTAAGCCAGGAAGATGGCAAATACTAACTAAAATTCATATTAATGATAAAAGTGGATTTAATGAATATGAGGTATATGCTACAAAATAACTTACTCAATTTCTCTCTAACTTACTACTTTACTATATTTTAAAAACATTACTTTATGATAAAATATAAAATAATATCCTGTAGAAAGATTAACTCAAAACTAAAGAGAGATAAATGACAGAAATTTTTTCAACTTCAAGATGTGTTAGAGATTTTTACTCTCATTTTTATGAGCAAGATATGCTTCTACCAAAGACTATGGGTATAGCAGAGTTTGAATCTAAAGCTATAGTTGTGCCTCAAATGAGTCTAGCGGATGAAGATACTCGTGTTTTAGTTATGCAAGAAGCTTCAGAATTTAAGAACTTTAGTGAGCTGAAAATTGATAGAGAATTTCTCTCTTTTATCAAAAATTCCTCTTATCTTTTTCGTTTTTTTGAAGAGTTGGCTTTAGAGAGAGTTTTTATAGAAGAGTTAGAATTAGCAGATACTTATGCTCAGTTTGAAGAGCATTTGAGTATTTTAAAAGAGTTGCTAGAAAACTATAAAGAGCTATTAAGCCAAAAAAAATTATATGATAAGATAACCTTACCAGAAGTTTATGAATTAAATGAAGAGTTTTTAAAATCAAATGATGGATTTTTGTTTCATTTAGAAGGTTTTTTAAATAAATTTGAGCTTGGTCTATTTTTAAAAGTTGCAGAACTTACTGAGTTCAAGATATCTTTACATGTAACAAAATATAACAAAAAAAATATTGAGATATTTAATGAGTTAGGAGTAAGTTTACATATAGACAACTCTTATGTCATAAATCTAAGCTCAAAAAGTATAGAAGAGTGCATAAAAATAGAGCCAAAAGAGATAAGTAGTGATATAAAAAGCTTTAGTTCACGCACACTTCAAAGCTCATTCGTTTATGAAAAGATATCACAGTTTGTAAGCGATGGAATACCTCCTGAAAATATAGCAGTCATCGTTCCTGATGAGAGTTATGTAACAACACTAAAAGCATTTGATAACTATAAAAATTTAAACTTTGCTATGGGAGAGAGTTTTAGAGAAGATATATTGTTTAAAAAACTCGATGCCATAGATAAACTAATACGAGTAAAAGAGATAGAGCATAAGTTTAGAGTAAATAGACTCAAAATTGACCAAAGTATAGTAGATAAGTTTCAAAAACTTTGGAGAAAAAAGCTAAATTATAAGGAGATTATAGAGCTTTTACGCATCTTTTGTGATGAAGATAAAACATCAGAAATTTATGAAGAAGAACTCTTTAAGTTTAAAAACCTTTTAAAAAACATAGGAGCAATTGAGCTTCAAAAGGCCATTAAACTTTTTCTCAATAGACTAGGCAGTAGAACAAAAGATGATGTTATGGGTGGTAAAGTAACCGTCATGGGTTTACTTGAGAGTCGTGGTATGAGTTATGAGGGTGTAATCATAGTTGATTTTTCGGATGAATTTGTTCCAAAAAGAAGTCAAAAAGATATGTTTTTAAGCTCTTCTATTAGAGCTCATGCAAAACTACCAAACAAAACAGATAGGGAAAATTTACAAATATATTTTTACTACTCACTTATAAGAAATGCTAAAAAAGTAGCGATTAGTTTTACTAAAAATGATCAAAGTATGGGTTCGAGATTTCTTGATGAACTTGGTTTACATGTAAAGAGTGCGGTTGATGAAAAGTCATATTTTCGACCTCTTTTTAAAAGCAGTAAACTTCCTAGCCAATATAATCCAGAAAAGTTAGAAGGAAGCTTTCAAGTTAAAAATCTAAGTGCAAGTAAATTAAAAACTATCCTTACATGTAAAAGACAGTTTTACTATAAGTACATTTTAAAATCAAATGAAGCAAAAATTCCAGATGAGAGTATAAGTGAAGCAGATATCGGTAATCTTTTGCATGAAGCTTTACATCATGTTCTTAAAAGTATGAGCGTGGTTGATGAAGATCTGTTGATGATAGAGTTAAGAAGATATCTTTTAGGAGAAAACAGAGGTTTGCTTTGGAATTATCATCTCGATATTTGGCTAGATTTTTTAAAAGAGTTTGCCTCTTTGGAAGCCCATAGATATACCGAGGGTTATAGAGTACATTCGCTTGAACAATCTTATAGTGTAGATTATAAAGGGTTTATTTTAGAGGGTAACATAGACAGAGTAGACATAAAAGATAATAAGTTTACAGTCATAGACTATAAAAGTGGAAAAATCCCACAAAGTACTATAAGAACACTAGAGAAAGAGACAAACTTTCAGCTTGAGTTTTACTATCTTTTAACAAAAGATGAAAAAGAAATAGATGGCTTGTACTATTATGACTTGAAAAAAGCAGAGTTAGTGCGTGAGAGTCTATTTGAAGAGAAGTTAGAAAGGCTTGATGAAATTTTAAAAGAGCTCGAAAAACCGATTGTAGACTTTCAAAAATGTGAGTCAACGACTCCTTGTCAGTATTGTCCATTTATAAAACTGTGTGGGAGAGAAGTGTAATGAGTACTTTTGAACCATATCTAGCCCTAGAAGCAAGTGCAGGAAGTGGGAAGACTTATGCACTTTCTGTTCGTTATATATCCCTTTTGTATCTTGGAGCAAATCCATCTAAGATACTTACTCTTACTTTTACGAACAAAGCAGCGGCTGAGATGAAAAGTCGTATTTGTGAAGTTTTAAAAGACTTGGAAAATAGAAGTGAGTTAGAGCCTATAAGTAAGCAAGTGGGACTTACATGTAAAGAAGTATTAGATAGAAAAGATGCAGTGCTTGAGCGGTTTTTGAAAGAGGATTTGTTGATTTCTACTATTGATTCTTTTTTTGCTCGTATTTTGCGTAAGTTTGCACTTAATGCTGGGTTTATGCCTGATTTTGGGATTGAGACTGACTCTTTACATGTAGAGATAATTGAGAAGTTTTTGAGGCTTTGTATACAAGAGAAAAAGTACACAACGCTTATAAAATTTAGTATAAATGAGCAAAAAAAGATCTCTGATATATTTTCGCTTTTAGATGAATTTTATGACAAAGAGAGTGAATTTGATGCGAGACAAGTAGAAAAAGCTTTACATGTAAACCCAAAAGAAGTTTTAAATATCTTGGCTGAATTGAAAGAGATGTTTTTAAAAGAGGGTGCAAGTGAGGGTGTTTTAAAAACTTTTGAAGCCAATAGTATTGCTGAAGTTGTCAAGAAAAAGTATTTAGCAAAAGATGATTTAGCTTATTGGCAGTATAAAAAACATGTTACCCCTGAAATAAGTGAGCTTTTTGAAAAGCTAAAAGGTGTTTTAGCAAACTATCTTACTCAAAGAGAAAAGTATCTTTTAGGAGAGCTTAGTGAGCTTTTTTATATCTATAAGTATGCGATTCGCAGTGTAAACAAGGAGCTTTCAACTCTAAGTTTTGCAGATGTTACAAACGCTCTTTATACGCTTTTAGAAAATGAAATCTCGAAAGAGTTTTTATACTTTAGGCTTGATGGTAAGATAGATCATATCCTTATAGATGAGTTTCAAGATACAAATATAATGCAGTATAAGATTTTGGCACCACTTATGGGTGAAGTAGTCTCTGGTGTTGGCTCAAGCGAGTTTCGTTCACTGTTTTTCGTAGGTGATATCAAACAGTCAATTTACCGTTTTCGTGGTGGAGCAAAAGAGCTTTTCAAACACGCTAGAGACCAGTTTGGAGTAAAAAGAGAAGTTCTTGATACAAATTATAGAAGTAGTAAAAATGTAGTTGAGTATGTCAATGAAGTTTTTTTAAATCAAATCAAGGGGTATGAGCTTCAAAAAGTGAACTCTGAAAAAGAGGGTTTTGTAGAAGTTTGTGTAGATGATGCAGTAGAGGAAAATGTTTTACAAAAAGTAGAATTTTTACTTCAAGAAGGCGTAAACCAAAAAGATATTGCAATCCTAACGCACAAAAACAAAGATGTAAAAATACTCAAAGATATGCTTTTAGAAAATATAAAAGATATCAGTGTTCAAACAGAAGCAACTATAAAGCTTATAAGTGTGCCCATCGTATCAGCTATCTTGGATCTACTTAAATACGCTTATTTTAAAGATGAGATTTATAGGCAAAACTTTTTAGTAGCTATTGGTTTTGATTGGCATGAAAAGTTAGATATGAGTTGGTTAAAACTCTATAGAACTCCTATGCAACTCATCATTGCTATTGTAAAAAGATATGAAATTTTTGATGATGATATGGATATCATAAAGCTAGTTGAGCTGAGTTCTCGCTATGAAGATATAGAGAGTTTTTTGTTTGAGTGTGATAGTTTCACTGAAGATGCAAAGAGTGAAGATAACGATGGAATAAAGATTTTGACTATTCACAAATCAAAAGGTTTGGAGTTTCCTCATGTCATAGTAGCAGATAGATTAGGGGCTAAAAAAGGCGGTGGTGGAACTTTGTTGTATGAGTATGAAGATATTGACTTAGTTGGAATTTATCAAAGAGTGAGCCAAAGAGAGTTTTTAGATGAAAAGTATGCAAATGCCAAAGCAAAAGAAGAAGTCTTAGAAAAAGAAGATGTTTTAAATATGCATTATGTGGCTTTTACTAGAGCTGAGAGTTCTCTTGTAGTGTGTGCAAAAGAGAAAAGTAGTGCATTTGTTCATTTGAATTTAGAAGAGATGAAGAGGGGAAGTGTGCATGTAAAAGAAGTTTTCATAAGTAAAGAAAAATCTTTACATGTAATGAATCAAACTTTAGAAAATTATGGAACACAAGAGAGCAGTAAAACAGGCGAAGAGAGTACAGAATCAAATCACTTTGCTATCACTTACGGTCTTGCTATGCATTTTTGTTTAGAGATGATGAGTGAATTTACAAAAAGTTCGCTTGATAATGCTTTTGTATCAACTTGTAATAGATATGCAGTTGTACTAAGCCAAGAGAATTTAAAAAGTATTTATAACAGAATCGAAATGCTTATAAATGATAAAAATTTTATGGCTTTAGTGCATGATGGGAAACTTTATAAAGAACAGCCTTTAGCATATAAAGGTGAGAGAAAACAGATAGATTTACTCATAGAAAAAGATGATGAGGTTATAGTTGTAGATTATAAAAGTTCTTTACATGTAAATGATTCACACTTGGCTCAAGTAGGGATGTATAAAAAAGCGATGCAGAGTATATACACTAAAAAAGTATCTTGTTATCTTGTATATCTAAGGGATAATGAGATAAAACTTATAAATAACTGAATTTAAGCTTTATATAAGTAAAATTTACCTATACTTCAACTTCTTAAAAAATAAATAGAGATACGACCGTAAGGTTGTGCTTTAGTGAGATAAATTTAACTAAGAACTTGTTTTTTGTTAAAGAAGAAAATAAATGTAAAAGGTAATTAGAATGAAATTGACTAAATCAATGAAATCTAGTGAAGTACAACGCGACTGGATCGTTGTTGATGCTGCTGGTAAGAGATTCGGTAGAGTCCTTACAGAAGTTGCAACACTTCTTAGAGGTAAACATAAACCTAGCTTTACTCCAAATGTAGATTGTGGCGACTTTGTAGTTGTAATCAATGCAGAAAAAGTAGAATTTAGTGGTACTAAGCTAGATACAAAAGAGTACCATAGACACACTGGATATTTTGGTGGTGTTAGAACTGATAAACTTGCAGATTTATTAGAAAACAACCCAGCTAAGCTTTATAGACTAGCTGTTCGTGGTATGCTTCCTAAAACAAATCTTGCAAAAGATATGATTAAAAAACTTAAAGTTTATGCAGGTAGTGAACACCCTCATACTGCACAAGTAGAAGGAAATAAATAATGGCAAAAGTATACGCAACTGGTAAAAGAAAAACTGCAATCGCTAAAGTATGGGTAGCTCCAGGTTCTGGTAATATCATCGTTAATGGATTAGATCTTGACGGGTGGTTAGGCGGACATGAAACTATCAAGATGAAAGTTCGTCAGCCACTAGTAGTGACTAGACAAACTGCAAACTTTGATATCAAAGCTTCAACTCTTGGTGGTGGATACTCAGCACAAGCTGAAGCACTAAGACACGGAATTTCAAGAGCATTAGCTTCTATGGATCCTGAGTTTAGAGCAGAGCTTAAGCCTCTAGGTCTTCTTACTCGTGATTCAAGAAGTGTTGAGCGTAAGAAATTTGGTAGAAAGAAAGCAAGAAA
>Ga0193959_1001321_pt1 | contig 9857 bp, 9 predicted proteins | sample FB_2_MG_FD_140333 | JGI IMG/M metagenome (GOLD analysis project Ga0193959, IMG submission 140333) | Microbial mat bacterial communities from the Broadkill River, Lewes, Delaware, United States - FB_2_MG | ecosystem: Environmental > Aquatic > Freshwater > River > Microbial mats | place: USA...
GCATATAAAAAAAGATATCTATTGGTGTCATTATTTTCTAACCAGCCATTTACCATGGATGTGAACATTACCATGGCACTTAAGTATATAGATAATGCAATAAAATAAAGTTTTGCATCTTCTCCACCTTTTTTCCATATTAATAATGAGGAGATAAATAAAACTGCAAAAGTGATTGAGGCCAAAACAGTAAGTGGCTGGTACCATTTAGCAAAATCAAAAAATAGCAATATGAAAATAAGAATAAGGATAATAACTAGAAAATAAAACACTTTTGATAAACGCTTAGAATACTTTCGTATATTCAGTATTTCATGGGTAAAAAGAAGAAGGAATGACATTAAAATAGGAGGCGATGTATGTAATTGGTAGTACCATTTTTCTAAACCTAAATCAAGTGTATAACTTGTTAAGGAAGCTAAAAATATAAGATGAAATAAGATATATCCAACATAGTAACCATAAATAGCTTGTTTTAATTTTATAAACAAAAAAGTATTAAAAATGATGATAATGAAAATTCCACCAAAATAAAACATATACTGGCTATTGTGTATTGTTTCGTCTTGTATTAAAAACTCTTGTTCTGGGTAAATGATAAATTCACCAAATCGAGGAAACTTTGCAAATGTTTTAATATAGATTTTTTTAATCTCGTTTTTTTTGAGTTTAATGATAAAGGTTGGGTTTTTTTTCAAATCAGTAGTTTTATTTTGATGAGCAGAAATACCATTTTTGTGTAATAAAATTTTAGTATCGGATATCTCATAAAGGTCAACTGTTTCATAGTAGGCTTCTGTAAAATATATTGTCAAATACTCCTTATCACTTTTATTTATGAGTGTAAAGTTAAACCAAGTAAATCCTTTTTGGTATGCTAATGAAAATTGATTGTTCATAGTTTTAGAAAACTTTTTATTTTGTATAGAAAGAATTGTTTCTATTGATTTTTCATCTTGATATACATTCATCTCAAAGTCGTCAATTTTATTAGTAATGTTGTTAATCTCAATAGTTGAAGCGTATGTGGAACTAACAAAAAGTAAGGTTAATACTAAAATATGAAATGTCACAATAACTTTTTTCATTTTAGATTATAGTAAGAGGCATAGTGATTGTAAATTGAGCACCATAGTAGGTTTTGTCTTTTAAAGAAAAGCTTACATTAGAAACATCAATTGTACCACCAATGTCATTTTTAACAATTTTGTAAACATTATGTAAGCCAAAACCTATACCAAGAGATCGATGTTTTGTAGTAGCATAAAGATTAAAAATATCATTCATTATATCTTCTTGGATACCTTCTGCATTATCTTTTATAGTAAGATAAATATTATTTTTATCCTTGTATAAATTGATAATAATATATCGCTCTAAAGAAATCATTTTTTGTAAGGCATCTACGGCATTATTAATAATACATGTAATTACTTGACTAAAATTTGTTATAGAAGTATCTACAGTAAGGGTATAATCAAGCTTTTTTTCAATAACGATATGATTCTCTTCAAGATTTTTTTGTAAGTTTGAGATATTTTCATCAATATTTTGAGCTAAAATGAGTTTTGATTGAGTATGTGATGTATAATAATTATTACACTCTTTAATGGTTTGTGCGAGATATTCAACGTTAGCAATTATATCATCACATCTTTTATTGAAGATATCATCGTTGAGCATTTTATGCGATTTCTCAAGTTTCATTCCACTTGCACAAACCATTATTGCACTCAAAGGTTGTTTCCATTGGTGGCTTATATCTCGAATGATAGTTTCTATTGTATTCATTTTAACATCAACAAATTCTCGTTTTTTACGAAGAGTAGCTAACTCATTTTGTAATTTTATTTTTTCTTTATTATCATATATAGCTTTTGCTGTCGTATAAAGTGTATTTATAAGATATGTAGCTGTAAATGGTTTCATTATAAAGTTAGAGACACCTAATTGTATAAGTTGCATTAGTATATTTGGCTCATTATATGAAGAAACTGCAATAATTGTCTGCTCTTTATTTATTTTTATAATATCTTCTATCATACTAATACCATCTTTTTCAGGCATTTTAATATCAGTTATTACTATATCAAAGTATTCAGGAACATGTGCTTCGTATTCGAGTAAACCATCTTTTCCATTTATTGCTGTTGATACAGAACCAAAAATATCATCAAAAACCTCTTTAGTATGTACTAAAATATTTTCATCATCTTCTACATAAAGAACTTTTAACTCTTTTGTATATGGTAATATTTTTTTTAATTCCATAAAAATCCTTATTTTAGAGTATACATAAGCAGGGTTGCAAAAAAGTTGCAGCTAACTTAAAAAATGATTTTATAACCAAGTCCATATATATTTTCAATAACCACTTCAGGAATTTTTTTCCGTAGTCTTGAAATGATTGGTTTGAGAGTATCATGGTTCATTAGATATGATTCTTCTGGCCATAATAATGAGAAAATTTCTTCAAATAAAGATATTTTAGAACCATTTTTAATAAAAAGCTTGATAAGTATATGCTCTTTTTTTGTTAATTTTATAGTTTTATCTTGATAAAAAAGTTGCTGACAATCCTTTTGAAAAGTATAGTTTTCTCCTAACTTGACAATATTAGAGGAAACAATATCTTGCGACTTTTTATTGAGTTTATTTGCACTGTCATAAAATGTTGCTAGTAACTTATCATATTCTAATGGTTTTATTAAAAACTGCTCAATACCTATATTTACTAACTGCAGAAGATTTTCCTGTGTATCATGGGCAGATATAATTATTATTATTTGTTGAGGGTTTATCTTGTAGATATTTTTGATGAGATTTAAGCCATCCATAGAGGGCATATTTATATCAGTAATAACTATATCATAATACTGGTTTTCTTTATCAAAATAGTTGTTGTAAAGATGCAGTCCCTCTTCACCATCAAAAGCTAATGAAACACTTTTAAAAATATCAGTAAATGCATCAGTTGTTTCTTCACTAAAGTTTGTATCATCTTCAATATATAAAATATTTAAATTTTTAGTTAAAGAATAAACTTTATTAAAATCAATCATTAGAAAGGTGCCTTACCCGTCCAGTCTCGTATCAGTTTTATCTCATCTTTAGTCAGTTTAGAATCTTCATGCATTGAGAGATAACTAGCAAGTGGCATAGCTGCATAAACAGTTCTAAATATACCCTCTAGTTTTTTATCTTTCTCTTTGTCTGAATAGTTTTCCCAAGTAGAAAAATTAAGCCATTTTCTCCCTAAATCAACGTGTCTTTTAATTAAAAAAGATGCTGGGGCAACATTGTTATACCAAGGAAGTTTTACTTCATTTGAGTGACAATCATAACATGAACGTTTAAAAATAGTGATTATCTCTTGGGGTGCTTTAATCTCTAAGTTTTTATCTACAGTAGGGTTTTCTATATTCACTGGTATAAATTGTATGATAATAAATAAAGCAAGAATAATATACAGGGTGTTTTTCATTTTAATTCCTTTTAATCGAAATAGAGTCCATACGGTCTTTTAGTATTTTGAATTAAATTTTCGACTGATATATGACGACTTTCTCGTCGTGTCTCTTTTCCATCAAAATAAATAAGAATTGACGGTACTGTAAAAATACTAAAATATGCAGCAATTTCTGGATAATCACTCGCACTTATAAATTCTTGTCTTATTTTAGGAAAGTTTAACTCAAAAGAAGATTTAATCTTAGGCATCAATGCTTTACAAACACCGCAGTTCTCTCCACTAAAATATATTAAAAGTGCATCATTTGATGAGATAAGCTGTTTCATATCTTCAATTTGCATTTTAAAAACTACATCAAAATATATTTAGCAAGTGCTAAAAAACTAAAAAATCCCATAATATCAGTAACAGTAGTGAGGAGTACAGTACTTCCAATCGCTGGATCAATATCCATTTTTTTAAGTGCCAAGGGGATAATAGAACCAAAAAAACCAGCACTAAAAAGAGTTATTATCATTGAGAGTGCTATTACAAATCCCAACATTATATTATCAAACCACAATGAAGCAACAGTACCTAAGAGAATTGCAAAAATTGTACCATTTGATAAAGCTATCAGTACCTCTTTTTTAATAGCATCTTTCCCATTCTGGTCATCAATATCTCCTAAAGCTAGCTGTCTAACCATAACAGCAAGTGTTTGAGTACCAGCATTTCCACCCATTGAAGCTACTATAGGCATTAAAATAGCAAGTGCAATAAACTCTTTTAATGTTTCATCAAATATCCCTATAACCATAGAAGCTAAAATTGCAGTAATAAGATTGATAAAAAGCCAAGAAGCTCTTTTCTTACCTGTTTGAAAAAGCTCTTCTTCTTGCTCAAACTCATCATTAACCCCAGCTAATTGGTACATTTGTTCTGTGGCACTTTGTTCTACAATATCTAAAATATCATCAGAAGTAATTCTTCCTAAAAGTCTATTTTTATAACCTGTAACTGCTACAACAGAAAGATTGTAGTTTTCAAATTGTTTAACAACGTCATCTATATTATCATCACCAACTACAGAATTTGGTTTGTAATGATGCTCTAAGTCATTAGAAATTATCTCTTCATATTTAGTAGAAAAATCATAGGTGAGAAGATCTTCAAGACCAATAGATGCTAACAATATATTATCATCATCAACTACAAATACTTGATGAATATTTTCAATCTCATCATTTTTTTTTAATTCTTTTAAACGGTCAACGGAATTCTGAATTGTTTCACTTTTCTTTGCACTGAAAAGCTCTATTTGCATATATGCACCAGCTTCATCTTCATCGTATTTTTTTAACCAGTTAATATCGTCTTGATCTTCTTGATTAAGAGAATTTAGAATATCTTGTGCTTTTTGTTCATCTATATCTTCGATATCTTGAATGATATCTGTAGCATCGTCAGTTTCAAGCTCTTCAATAGCATGTGAAATTTGAGTGTGTGATAAAGATTTATAGGCTTTATCTCGAAGAGATTCAGGAAGTTCGAGTAAAACTTCCCCTAGTTGATCATCAGGAATTTTATGTAAAAGTTCATAAAATTTTTCTTTGTCTTTTTTACTTATCTTTTTTAATATATCAGCAATATCAGAAGGGTGTAAATCATCAAAATTTTCTAGTATATTTTCACATTCTACATCTAGTTCTGTATGGTCCATTGAATTACTCTTTATATTTTGTATGATAAATCAAATTTATCAAGTTTCATGATATTATTTGACGAAGCCTCTTTGAGTTGTTTTTTCATATTTGTTACGATTTTCATAAAATCTTTTTTCTTTTTACCCGTTAGTGTTGTTTTTGTAACACTGATTATTTTTTGAGGGTTAATTGCACGTCCATTTTTATATAAACCAAAATGTAAGTGAGGGCCAGTACTTCTTCCAGTACTTCCTACTCGTCCTATAAATTGCCCTTGTCTTACATAACTACCCACTCTAATTTTACTATTATAGCTACTTAAATGTGCATAAAGTGATTTTAATCCATTTTTATGACGAATCATAATCGTTTTTCCATAACCACCTTTTCTCCCTTTATGGATAACTTTACCATCTGCTGTTGCATTTACTCGTCTTCCTGTTGGTGCTGCAAAATCTACACCTAAGTGCGCTCTATATCTTTTTAATATAGGATGATATCTTTTAAGGGTAAACTTACTTGATATTCTTCTATATCGTAAAGGGACTTTGAGTAAGAAGCTTGTTAAACTTTTTGCTTGGTCATTGTAATATCTTTTATCATCCGGATTTTGAAATATGTAGTAAACTTTTTTTCTTATTTGTACAGATGCCCCAAGTATCTCAGGAGTCCCAAAATATCTTCCAGAACGAATTTTTTGTTTAAAGACAATAGAAACCAAATCATCTTTTCTTAATCGTTTAAAATTAACAGATCTTTTAAAAGCGATGATAAATTCATTTGCTAAGGCTCTATTTCCTGTTGTTTCAACGATATCTTGATAAGGTGAATTTTTAACAGGTATAGTAATAGATTGAGTAACTTCTTGAAACTCTATAGGGATAATATCTAAAGTGAAATTATTAGTTTCATCTTTGAAAATATGAATCTGCATCTCTTCACTAATAGGGATTAAAACTTGCTCTAGTTTATTATTTTCATCTACAAGCATTTGATATAAAACGCCAGCATAAATTTCACTACATAACTCTTTATCTGTTTTAGATAAATTAAAATAGATATCTTTAGAGATCTGTTTTTTTTCAAAAAAAGTGAGGAGAGTTTCCCCTTTCCACCAAACTTCTTCTTGGAGGTGTAACGTTGACGCAAACTGTAAAGTAAATGATAAAATAAGGACTAATATAACTTTCAAATAAAACTCTTTTGTATAATTTAAGGCTTTTATTATACAATATGATATCTTAAAATATAGGTAATGTGTATGAAGTATATTATATTATCCCTATTTGTAATAAATTCATTATATGCTACATCGGTTGATATAATTGAATTATATAGAACGAAAGGGCTAAAAGCAGTTGAAAAAGAGATTGCAAATCAATTAAAAACAAAAAGTTATTGGGATTACAATCTTCAAAACAAAGAGGTCATTAACGGATATTATGAATCAATTCAATATGTAATGATTTGTGAAAAAGACCAAAAAGACATCAAGCTTTATGATACAAAAAAGAAAGCAGAACTTTTTAACTCAGAAGTATTTGTAGGGAAAGAAGTTGGAGATAAAAAAATTGAAGGGGATATGAAAACACCAATAGGTGCATATAAACTTACTCAAAGAATTACAAATGTAGATCCTTTTTATGGTCCTTTAGCACTTACTACAAACTACCCAAATATGTATGATAAAACTCAAGGGAAAACAGGTCATGGTATTTGGATTCATGGGTTACCATTAAACCAAGAAAGAGATGACTTTACTCAAGGTTGTATCGCTTTAGATAATACAAAAATAACAAATTTAGATAAAAAAATCAATATCGATAATTCGGTATTAGTAATCAGTGAACAAAAACTACAACAAGTTACGAAAGAAGATATGAGTACGGTTTTATCAAATATATATAAATGGCGTGATGCTTGGAAAGATAGTGATATTAGCTCTTATCTCTCTTTCTACGATGAAAACTTTAAAAAATCTAATGGACAAACATTCCAAAAATTTTCAAGATATAAAAAAAGAATTTTTAATAGAAATGAACAAAAAACAATAGAGTTTTTTAATATAAATATTATTCCATATCCAAATGATACAAACAAAAAAATATTTAAAGTTGTTATGGATGAGTTATATAAAACAAAAAATCATACCTTTAATGGCAAAAAAGAACTTTACTTAGAAGTAAAAAATAATTCAATTTCGATTTTAGCAGAAAGCTAATCAATACGAATAAATTGTAGTAAAATAATTAAAAATTATAATACTACAATTTCTTTTCCAAACAATAATTTTTATCCTTTAACAAAAAATTTCTTTTAGTCTAAAAGTTAAACTTTTCATTAAAGTCTATCACAAGTTAAACATTGTAACATTTTACTATAAATAATCATTAAGGAAATATATATGCTAGATTTTGCAATTATTGGAGGAGGTCCTGCTGGACTTACAGCTGGGCTTTATGCTACAAGAGGTGGATTAAATAATGTTACTATGTTTGAGATGGGTATGCCAGGTGGACAAATTACTCAAAGTAGTGAGATTGAAAATTATCCAGGTCAACTTGAAGTAGTAACTGGTATGGAACTGATGGATAAATGGCCAGAACAATGTAAAAGATTTGGTTTAAAACACGAGATGAAAGAAGTAAAACAAGTAACAAAATCAGGTGAAGTTTTTACAGTATCTTTGGGTGATGGTTCAAGTGTAGAAGCTAAATCTGTTTTAATTGCAACAGGAAGTGTTCCTAAACCAGCTGGTATAAAAGGTGAGCAAGAGTTCTTTGGAAAAGGTGTAAGTACTTGTGCTACATGTGATGGATTTTTCTATAAAGGAAAAGATGTTGTTGTTTTAGGTGGTGGAGATACTGCTGTTGAAGAAGCAATCTTTCTAGCAAATATTTGTAAAACTGTATATATAGTACATAGAAGAGACGAGTTTAAAGCAAGTCCACACGAAGTTGAAAAATTAGAAAAATTTGATAACATAGTAAAAGTTATGAATCATACAACAGAAGAGATTGTTGGTGATGCTATGGGTGTAACGGGCGTGATTGTAAAAGATAAAACTTCAGGTGAAGAGAAAACTTTGGAGGCATTAGGATGTTTCGTATTTGTAGGTAGAAATATTTTAAACGATACTTTAAAACAAGAAGATGGTTCATTTTTATGTGATACAAACGAAGCAGGTGAAGTTGTAGTAAATCTAAAAATGGAAACATCAGTTCCAGGATTGTTTGCAGCTGGAGATATCAGAATAGATGCTCCTAAACAAGTCGTATGTGCGGCAGGAGATGGTGCAACAGCAGGAATAGGTGCTATTTCATACCTTCAATAAGAAAAGCTTTATAGCTTACTTATGAAGTAATAAAAAAGGGAAGAAGTTTTATCTCTTCCCTTTTTTTATTACTAGATAAATTTTTATTTATTTTGAATCCTTTTTAACCAATCAATTACTATTTCAGATAATTCATCATCATATCCATCAAGTTTATGATTTGCACCACTTATTGAAATCTGTTTATATGTATCAGATATAAGATATTTTCTTTTACTTGCAGATTTACTATCTTTTTTATTATTGGCTCCCCAAATATCTAAGATAGGAATATCGTTTATTTCACTGATATTATCTACACATGAAAATGGATAACCACCATTATTCCTACAACCAATAGCTATAAAACCTTTGACAGTAGGATTTCCAACTTCGGATAAAAATGAACTAGTCATTCTACTTCCCATACTATGACCCATAAGATATATCTCTTTTATACCTTTTTTGTGTAAAAAAGATATTGCTTGTTCTATTGTTTCGTAAGCTTCGGGAAAATCATCGGCATATTGTTTCCAATTTTTATTGTCATTTGGCATTTGTAATGATAATGTATGATAATCTAATGTTTCATTGATACTTTTTCTTAAAGGATCTACAACTTTCCATTTAGGATGTTTTCCTTTTCCATGAACTAGGATTAAAGCTTTGTTTATTGTACCTTCTAAATAGATAGAACCATTTAGTACTGTTTTATCTTCTCTTGGTTTTTCTTGACAATAACCAGTAACTGTAAATAGTAACAACATAATACTAAAACTACTCAATAACTTTTTCATCTTTTTCTCCTATTATCTTTTCTTTAAATAAGAATATCTAAAAGTATAAAGAAAATCAAATTAGATGTTCTTTTGTACCGATAATTAAAAAGAGGGAGAAGAGTTGTAACTCTTCTCCCCCTTTTTTTAGAGTTTATATAAAAGAAAAACTATTTCTTTTTAATTGCTTTCGCATTTGGAAGATCCGTAATAACACCATCAAATATTTCAGCTGCCATACCTACAGACTCGTGTAGAGTAGGGTGAGCGTGAATAGTAAGTGCGATATCTTCTGCATCACAATCCATCTCTAAAGCTAAAGAAATTTCACCAAGTAATTCACCTGCATTATCTCCAACTAAAGCTCCACCGATTAACTGGTGAGTATCTTTATCAAAAATAAGTTTAGTCATACCATCTTTAGAAACATCAGCTGCTAAAGCTCGACCTGAAGCAGACCAAGGGAAAGTAGCAACTTCATAGTTGATACCTTGCTCTTTAGCTTCTAGTTCACTCATACCAGCAGTTGCAATTTCTGGGAAAGTATAAGCAATACCAGGAATTTGTTTTGGTTCAAAATATACTTTATGTCCAGCGATAACTTCAGCAGC
>Ga0193959_1001326_pt1 | contig 9844 bp, 11 predicted proteins | sample FB_2_MG_FD_140333 | JGI IMG/M metagenome (GOLD analysis project Ga0193959, IMG submission 140333) | Microbial mat bacterial communities from the Broadkill River, Lewes, Delaware, United States - FB_2_MG | ecosystem: Environmental > Aquatic > Freshwater > River > Microbial mats | place: USA...
AAAGATTACTTACAACTTGAAATATTATTAACCGAATGATAGCTAAATACAAAGCACTGCAACGGCTATTATTTTTATTTATTGTTGTAGTGCGTTTTTGAGCGTGGGAAAATTTACTAAAGAATTTACAAGGCTAAAAGCTAAAGAATATATGAGTGATGGGTAATTACCTGTAACTTGTTTTTAAATGCCAATTTTGTATTACAAATCTTTGTAAGTGTATGAAAACCAAAGACATAGTAAAATGTATTAGAGTTGATAGAGAAACAAACGAATACATGGCTTATTTGAAATTTCATAAAGTAAAATATAACGACATTATGCACGAAGCTATAAAAGAAGTACTACTGAATAAATGCAAGGAATTCAAGTACAGAACGAAGAAAGATATATTACCATTCTAATAAATATTCATTCTAAACAAAATAAACTATACATTTGAACATGGAAATACGAATAGAAAAACTAAAACTAAAGAAGCTGCTGGACAAGGTTCAGTCGGTTATTCCCCAAAAGTCTGTTGTACCTGCTGAGGAATATTTGAAATTTGACATTACAGAGCATTATATAGCTGTAAGTGCATATAGCTCAGGTGTTACCGCTAGTGCAAAGCTAGATAATCAATTCTATGATTCTGCTTCGTTTTGCGTTGTGGGCAAGGATTTAATTACAGCAGTTAGTAAGATTAAAGCTAAAGAGATTTTATTAACCGTACAGGAAGAGCTTAAAATTAAGTTCAATACATCTGAATTGTCTTTACCTTTATTTAGTACAGATGATTTCATTACTCCTAAACAAAGTGGAGTCGTTTCTGGAGCTGAAGTAGATGCTTACAATTTAACAGAAGGGATAAGAAATAGCTTGCCATTTGTACTTAATGGATTTCAAGAACACCCTCTTAGTTGTGTGTGGTTCGATTTTAAGGATAACAATCTAGATGTTGTTTGTTCTGATAAGGCTATAATGAATATGTCTAGTACTTTTTGTGAATGTGAAGATATGAGCATAGGAGTATCACCTAGCTCAGCTCAGTCTATTTTTAAGATGTTTGAAGATTTAGAAGATTGCAATGTATCTATTGAAGCCAATGAAAGGAATGTAACTTTTAGAACTCCTAACAGAAAAATAACTGTTACTAGGACTAATCATGTTATGCCTAACTTTAACTCTATTATTCCTGATTTCGATACATTCATTGATGTAAAGAAGGATAATCTACTAGAGATTCTACCTTTAGCAGAGAAGTTTTCTTCAAAAGGCAAAGACGGTAGCTTTATTGCATTAGAATCTAATGGGCGTAAGCTTACTATAAATGGTTCAGACAGAGATTACAACACAAAGATTATAAGTGAAGTAGAGATTCTAGATGGATTCCATGAATTTAAAGTAGGGCTAGGGGTTAAGCATCTTACTACATTAGTGAACAGCTCTTTAGATGAAGTTGTTAAGATGTTTGTTGGCTCTGAAAGACAAGCTGTTGTAATAAAAGAGATGGATAGAACAATGTTAATAATGCCAGTACTAATTTAATAATATAAAAATGGAGGATAAAGACAAAGAGCTGGTGGAAATTGTGGATTTTCTAATGGATAACTTCAATTCTACTATTGAACTAGGTAGAGGCTTGGCTAATTATATATATTTAAGAGATTCTTCTTATAGAAAAGGATTAGTTGCCAGAAATATACCTTTTATAGAGATAAAGCCTAGCGATGAATGCATTAAAGGTGGTGTATCAATAGATGTGGCTAATCTAACTAAGTCTCAAATGGATTATATTTTAAAACAATAAATATGGAAAACAAAACAGATTTAATTAAAGTACTAGAGTTATTGCTAGAACAAGGGAAGAAAGATCCTAATATGAAGATTGGAGATTTGTTATGGAGGTGCGGAGTTCTAGAATATTATTATCCAGAAGGTGATTCATTCGCTAGAGAGATTGTAGATCCTTCTATCTTCACTAATGAAGAGACGTTACTTAAAGTAAAATTAAAAGTTAAACAATTAAAATAATTTAATAATGAAACAGCACTGGCTCTGGGTTCAGTCTCAGAGAGGTGCAATTCCAAGATATAGATTGATAAACGATTGTAAAAAGAGATTCAGGGGTGGGTCTCTTTTTTTTGTGTTTTTATTTGGAATTTATGTTTTATTGTAGTACATTTGATAACGTTACATCAACGGTTTGTATATGCGCCTGTTGGCTTTTAATTAGAATTGCTAAACTTTAAATACTTTATACAATGAAAACAAAGAACGAAACTACAAATAGCAGTAAGCCAATGGTGCATGATATGTTGTTATGGTGCGTTGCTGAGATATTTAAAGAAAATAGGGATGTTACATATTATTCCGAGCAAATGAAAGTTCAAAGTTACTTCAAAAGTAGATATGGATTTAAATGCAGTATGAATTTAGCACATAGAATAATACTTGCAGCGAGAAAAGAAAATATAGCTAAAGCACATGAGATAATGGATTATTTTCGACATAAAAGGTATGGATTTAATCCAGCTAATTAATGCTGCCTAACGGTAAATGTATGAATAGTACGGAATTAACCCGAATAATTATAAACGAGTATTTTTAAAAATTAAATTTTAAGTGATGGACAAAATTACAGTATTAATCAAAAAAGTAAAAGAGAATTTCTGGTACAATGAAGGAGAATGCCACGAGGTACACAACAGGGTTGAGTATTGGGACGGAGAACCCTATTTTAGGGCTATAAACCACGAAGGAGTAATACCACTTTCTAAATGCAGGGTATTAGATGAAGATGAAACTCCAACAGCTCCATAATACGCTATTGCAGAACTGACTACAGAGAGCGAAAGTAGTATTGTACATAACGTGCTTGGTGTATGGTTAGTATTTTTAACGGAATTGAAACACAAAACTTATATAGACATGACAAAACAAGAGATAATTGATAAAATAGTAGATATTGCTGAGCAAAGTGCTTTTGATGGATTAAGCACTATTTATGCAGAGAGAGAAGCTACCGAGCTTGCGCAAAAAATAGTTAAAAATATTAACTATGACACCGTGTTATGCCTCGTAGATGATATTGCAAAAGAACTTGGATGGCAAGATTACGCACACATGATACTAAATGAAGACAACATTGAAGGTTATGCTAAAAAAGCTATTGACATGCTTTACCAACAAAACGGACACAAGAAGCCATTCTATGGGGCATAACTCAAAAATAAATACGTGCGAACTTGTTTCGTGCTATTTATTGACAGTTATTGAATGTGCTTTGCATGTTCAAAACACCAATCATTTTTAATTCGTATCTTTGTCGTTATTAATTAAATAAAATACAATGGCAAATACACTAGGTATTATAGCAGTTACTTCAAACAAAGACAGGACTCCAATAATTGATGGAGAGAATGTCTTGATGAATGGTAAGCATGTTAGCGATTACAACGACAAAACCTCTTATCGTGAATTAAATTACACTTTTTGGGGAACAAAAAAAGAGAATAACAGAAGCAATCTAAATGTAAGCACTACAGCCGCAGCGTTAAAAGCTGCTTTATGGGGTACAGTTACGAATGAAGTTATTAACTTGACGGTTATAGCAAAAGGAGAAACCGATAAGGCACTAAGTATTACATTAAGCGTTCCTGTGGAATCTATCTCATGGGGTGTAGGAGTAAAAGGAGAGGCAGCTAATTCTTATGTTTATATTTACAATGGAGAAAGAAGTCCAATGAGATATAAAGTTTCTCATACTTTAGCTGAGATAGTTGCTTTAGTTTAAGATTTTCATAGTTTAGTTTTAGCCCTTTCTATTCATTTAGAGAGGGTTTTTTAATTTTAGTATCTTTGTCACAAACGAGATACAATGAGATTAAAAGATTTAAACACTTCAAGAATGACTTATGATCCCAATGCTAAGAATTTCATCAGTAAGATGGATTCTATAGATGGGTTTAAGGATTTTAAGCACAAGGACAGAAAGAAGATATTCCAGTACATATCTTTAATGTATGATATTAGAACTCCAATGATTGATGAGAAAGGTGATTATTGGGAAAGAAAGAAGTACTGCGCTAATATAGTAGATTTACCAAAGAAGAAATCAGGTGAGTTCGAGGACTACATAGATGATATTCTATTGATGCAGAATGAAGAGATAACGGCTTTAGTTATTTTATTCTGTACATCATTTGCGAATATTGACTACATGCAGATAGTATTCTCATGGGAGATGCTTATAAAGGTAATGAAAGAGTCATTCCTAAGTACAAGTACAGATAAAAACCACGTAGATATTGTCCGTAAGATTAAGGATGATATTAATGAGAATACAAGGAAAGTATTCATGACAGGCACTTATGACGAGCTTGCAGAGGCCCGTAAGATGCTTTATAAGAGTGCTGATTTACGTAGACTGAATATGCGCCCAGAAGATATTGCTCATGAACTTAAGAAGGGGAATGTATTTAATGAGTTCTGTCCATATGAAGATGATTATGAGGTACAGAAGATAAGTTTCGTTGGGGACTCAGAAGTGTCAGCTAAAAAGAAGACAGATGGCAGGAAGAAGAAAAAATAAAGAAGCTGATAGATATTTTGTAGTAAATGCTAACGATAAGGATTTAACGCCTATATATCTGTCGCTACCTAAGCCTCCTAAGCTAGAATTAATAGACGGTTATGGGCTAGACGAGAAAGAACAGTTCTTTACTAGGCATGAACTACCAGAGAAGCTTAAAAATTTAGAGGATAAGGTGTTTAAAGAACTTAAAGATGACTACGATAAGAATAACAAGAATATAATCACAGGCACTAAAATACTCAACAAGTTTTGGGATTTATTAGAAGATGAGTCCGATTATTACGAAAAAGAGATACGTTATATACAAAAAGTTATATGGCATACTATTCATGGGTATTGGTTCTATAATCATGGCAAGCCAACTTACATATGCGGATGGCATTATGAGCTGTTGAATTTTTGGTTTAATCCTGATATTCCTAGTGGATATTTCGAATACAGAGATAGAGACAGGAGAAAGCTATTGTTTGATTATTACGCTTACACTACTACTGAAACATTTTCTAAAGTTGATGATAAAGGTAGAGCCATCAAAGAAGATGATGGTACTTACTTAATGAAGGATTTATTCAGAAGGACATCATATGGTACTATCAAACCAAAAAATAGACGTTCAGGGGAAACGCATCAAGGACTCCTTATAAATTGGGCTATTATACGTAAAAGTGTAGGTGGCTTTGGTACTATTGTGTCTAAAACAGGTAAAGACGCTGTTGAGTACTGGAACAAGAAATTCTTACCTGCGTGGGATGGGTATCCTACTTTTTTGAAGCCAGTATGGAACGGGTCGAAAAAGCCAAATGCACTAGAATTACAAGCTCCTAATAATGATTTTCTAAGTCCAAGCTTAAAATCATTCTATTATCCAACTGAAACAGCGGATGAGTTAGCAAATGATGGTGATAAGGTTGTTTGCGCCTTATTTGATGAACAGGCTAAACAGAATGTAAAAGGAGCAAAGGTAGATGTAGAAAAGAGATGGGGAGTCAATAAGCTTACTATGTCTCAAGGTTTAAATATACATGGATTTTGTACTAATCCATCTACGGTAGAAGAGATGAATGCTGGCGGTGAGATTTATTACGCTTTAGCTGAAAATTCATGTTTCTACGAGAGACTACCTTCGGGACAAACCAAGTCAGGATTGTTTAGGCAGTACGCTCCTAGTCAAGATGGATGGGAAGGGTTTATTAGCCCTTGGGGAGACTCAGTAGACGAAGACCCAAGTGCAGAATTGATAAGAGATACGTTTTGGTACTGCGAAAAATTCAGAGTATCTAAAAACAGGTTTTCTTATTTAGATGGTAGGGGGGCTATAAGATCGCTTCAAGAGGATAGGGATAGTATATTAGCAGAAGACACACCGAAAGCAAAGATAGAATACAGGCGCATTATCCGTAAACAGCCAATGCGATACGAAGAGTGCTGGTCAGGAACTACTGGAGGTTTAGATTTACCTATAGAAAAAATGGAAAGAGCGCAAGCTAAACTCAGAAAAGATGATCCTATTGTATACGGTAGATTTGAATGGGAGAATGGGATTGTTGATTCTAACGTGGTTTGGGTTACTGATTTAGATAATGGATACATAGAGAAATTAGAAGAGCCATTAGCAGATCACAGGAATAATAAGATGCGTGATTATGAATTTGTTCCTTCAATAAATGAATACATAGAAACTTGGAAGCCTCTCAGAAGTTCCTTGTACACTTGTGGAGTGGATTCATTTGGGTATAGTGACGAGTTAGTGGCTACAACAGGGACAAGTAGGTCAGATGGATCGTTTGAGATACTAAAACTACAAGATAAAAACGAGAATAAATACGAAGATAAATACAGATGGGATAAGTTTGTTATAAGCTGTAGATACAGGATAGATCAGGACACTTTTGACGAGCAAGTCCTTATGGCTTGTGTTTATTATTCAGCAATGATGTATCCAGAAAGAAATAAAGAGAGTACTTATAAACACTTTGTAAAGAGAGGGTACAGGGGTTACTTAAAGTTCGATGTCAGGGAGGATGGTAAGTTTGAATCAAAGCCCGGTTATTACGCCAGTGTAGAGCGCAAAACAGAAGGATTTGAGAGGGCTGCTATATATTTCGACAGGAGAAGCGATGTTGAGGGGTTTTATAGAACTATAAAAGAATTTCTAAACATGAAAAGCTTAAAAGATATGACTAAAAATGACCGTGTAGCAGCTAGGATAGCGGCTTTATTAGGGTCTGAATCCGTATATGGTGAAGTGATGGAATCCTCGCATGATACAGGTTTAGGAGATCAAGTGCGAAGCATGTTATCTAGAATGAAAAGAAACTATTAATTATTTTAAGTATTTTTGTACTCAAATTCAATACAATGGCAAAAACAAGTTTTGACAATACATATCAAGAAACAGTATTCGGGACACCAGATGTTTACATAGATCCTAAAAAAAAGGACATAGAATATCATCAAGGGTGGGCTGAGTACATCTACAGTTTATATGTAAAGGATGGTACAGGATTTAGTTATAGCGATGCTGAGTCTTATTCTTTATTGAGAGCTTACGGTAGAGGTGCGCAACCTAAGTCTTTATACATGGATAGAGCTTCAGTAGGTTTTAGTACAGCCAATGAGCCTACTTTATCAAGCTCAGATATAGATAGCGATATTGTTGACTCAATGCAATCTAATAGAAGTGGATGGAAGAATGTAGATTTTAAGATAGTGTCACCAATGCCTAATATTAAGACTGTTATACAAGGTATGATGACTGAGGTTGATTGGGATATTTTTGCTGATTGCGTTGATACTAGGCATGATAACCAAAAGAAGTTAGCTAAATGGAGGGCTTATGCTGAAGCTAAAGAATCTAAATGGATGAATGAAGTCCGTAGAGCTAGAGGATTAGAGCAGCAAGAAAGTCAATTTCAGCCAGATAATATTCAGGAGATTGAGGAGTTCGAAGCATCAGGTGGCTTTAGACCTAATGTAGTTCGTGTAATGGAGAAGTTACTAAAAAAGACTTACGATATATCTGATTGGGAAGAGCTTGTAAAAGTTAAAGCAATTGAGGATTTAATTGATATTAATAAGTGCTGCATAAAAGAATACTATGACACAGAAGAATGTAGATATAAAGTTAAGTACGTAGATCCTGAAAATGCAATTGTCCAATACAGCAAAGATTTTGATTACAGGAATAGTGATTTTTCAGGGGATTTGGAAAAATACACAATATCTCAACTTAGGGCTATTGGCGTTCCAGAGGAAGTGTTAAAATCAGTAGCCAAAAAATACATTAGCAATTACGGAAATGATGTAAATAATTTAGGCTGGGACTACTTTGACTACAATAACGGAAACGGCAGATACAGATATGATAATTTCAAAGTTCTAGTACTAAACGCTGAATGGGTAGATATAGATACGTCTAAAATCAGGAAGCACACCACTAAAAGAAAGAGAACTATTTATAGTGATGTGGATTGGAATTATAAACCTAAGAATGTAAAAGAAAATCAAGTAATTAATTTACGTAAAAGACAATTAAGAAAAGCTTCGTGGATAATTGGTGGTGATTATTGTTTTAATTGGGGTAAAGTAAATAATGTAAATAGACCTGAGAAGTCTAAAGTCCAAGGTTCTTATCACATGATTGAGTTAACGGGTCAAAGCATAACTCATAATTTAGTTCCATATCTAGATCAATTTATGCTAGCATGGGTTAGATTCCAAAATAGTGCAGCTCAAGCTTTACCTAAAACAGTAGCGATTGATGTAGGCATGTTGAATAATGTATATAACTCAAAGAATGAAGCTGAGTTTTTGGACTTAATTGATTTTATGAGGGATACAGGTATACTTCCTTATAAGTTATCTATGACAGGTCAATATGCAGGCGGTAATGTAACTCCAATTCAAGAATTAGGGGGAGGAATTGGAACAGCTCTAGAGGAATATATAAATACAATAGGTGTTCTTAAACAACAAATGGAAACCACAGCTGGTATTAACTCTATTATGATGGGGCAAACCCCTGAAGCTAGAACGGGTAAGGCTGTTACTGAGTACTCATTACAGAGCGCTAGTAATGGGTTAAAGCCTTTAATTACGCAGTTATTTGCAGTGAAAAAGTACACTGCCGAAAGTCTCTCTAGGAGGATACCATTAGCAATACAAGGCTCAGACCAAGTAGCTCAGGCTTACGAAGTAATCATAGGTAAATCAGATATAGATTTAATAAAAACTGGAATTGTAGAAGAGATAGTGTATAATTTAGATTTCCATGAAAGACCATCTACTCAGTTAAAATCTGATATATTAGGGATTATTCAATTAGCGATTCAGAAAGCTAATGCAGGTCAAGTAGACGGCATTCCTCCTATGGTAGCTATAGATTTATTTGATATGCTAGATGGAGGAGGTTCTTTACGCGAGATTAAAGAGCGTGTTAAGTACGAAATGACTAAGTACAATAAAGAGTTAGAAAGACGCGAATTACAACGTATGGAAGCTCAGAGCAAAGGTCAGCAAGAGCAGCAGCAGTTAGCGGCACAGATAGAGCAAGCTAAAATTAAAATGGAGACTGAAGCTACAATGGCTATCGAGCAAATGAAAGCTCAGTTCGAAAAAGAGCTTGAGATATTAAAAGCTAATGCTGAATACGAAGGTAAGTTAGAAGATGCTGCGAATAAAGAAACTTTAACTCAAATGCAAATAGATGCCAAGCAACAAGAGAATGAGTCCAAAGCGTAAGCTTGAGATAATAAAAGAAGCTAAAGAAAATGGTAGCGTTCCAAAAGGAGCGTTACTATCTGATTATATGAATACTGTACAGGATTATCTAGAAAGAAACCCACCTCCTAGTTATTACGACCCTAATTCTTCGGAGATCGAAGTCAGGGAAGTTTTTAATAACGATGATTATATATCTGAATCAATTAAAAAAAGTCCAACAGAAATAGTTGAGTCAATAAGGACTGATAATCCATTTAACAATGGGGGTTCGCAAGTTTTTAGCTTTGCAGAGAAATTAAACGAAGGAGGTTACCCTTATAGAGCTGTAGTTGATAAGGCTACTGATACAGGGTTTAAATTAGGGTTTGTTAAGGGTATAGATAGGTATGAGAAAGCTAGTAATCTAGATGGTGATTTGTTTTTAAAATACTACACTGATGGGTCTTATGATGCATTGGATGAGTCCACGTTTAATAAAGAGAAAGGGTTTAATTTATTACCTCCAAGCATAAAAGATAGATATTCTACTATGGTAGATTTAGG
>Ga0193959_1001330_pt1 | contig 9823 bp, 23 predicted proteins | sample FB_2_MG_FD_140333 | JGI IMG/M metagenome (GOLD analysis project Ga0193959, IMG submission 140333) | Microbial mat bacterial communities from the Broadkill River, Lewes, Delaware, United States - FB_2_MG | ecosystem: Environmental > Aquatic > Freshwater > River > Microbial mats | place: USA...
AGCGAAAAAATCCATTTGCTCCATGGCACTAAAACCCATAAATATCGTCGTGGGTTTTTTCTAACTCGCGGTAATACTGTACCTCTCGTTTCCGCTCGTTAAGCTCAGTGGGATTGGTTTTATTGGTGCGTTGTTTATTGAATAAACTTTTCTCTATCTCGCAAATCAATGCGTCGAATATCGGGTTGTTGTTTAACATATTATCCTCTCTACTTGACCTTGGTTAAACTTTAATCAATATAGTAGAGATGTAAAAAAGGTGCAACAAAAATGTTACACCTAATGTAATTATTTTTTAGTTTTAACAGCCTTTGCGGGCTTGGCTAGTTTCCCTGGTTGCCTCGCTGATTCATCATTGCTAACTGCAATTGCAAAGTTTGTATCTCGCGGTCTTTGTCGTTAAGCTGAACAATAGAATCAAGCTTTTGACCGTTCTTTTCACAACAGCACTTATTCTCAGCAACTGCACGCGCTAGGTCTGCGTTAGCGCGTTGTTGGTCCAACTGAAAGCTGAACATCTGCCTAGCTTGGTCTTGAAAGCTACGATTAACATCAGCAAATCGAAAGTCGATTGATTGCGCGTTAATTCTATCGGTTAAAAACTGATTACTTCTATCAATTTGATTAGACAGAGACCGATTCTCATTACTGCGATTGATTGAATCAACTTGACTCATATCTCGATTAGCGACAACATCAGCACGAATGGCCGAATCTGAGCCGTACTCTTTGTCGTTGTAAGCGTAGTCAGTGCGATTAACACCACCTAACAGGCTAAGTGTTGCTATTTCGCTTGGGTTTATTGCACCGTTTGCATAGTCCATTTTTATTCCTCCACAGGGTTAAATGGGTATTAAGTACAGACTATGCAGGGCGTTTTACTAAAGATTGATTTAGACTTAAAATGGCGTGGTTATAACTAACTATCCAAGTACTTAATATCAAAGTATATATATTCGTCACCCTTTGATACGTCAAATTTCTGTACAGTTAAACGGTATATCTGACGGTCGTTGAATCCGTATTTCTTTTGTAAGCAATCAACAAAACACTTAACTGGGTTGTCAATGTCTGCGTTTTTGCTTGATAAACCAAACATCAAGGACAGTGAAATTGGCCTATTCTCAATATTGGTAATCTTGGGTAACATTATTAAAATATCACGCTCATAGGCTTTGTAGGCTTTTGTTTTAAATCGCTTGCCCTGCCATGCCTCGTTAACAGACAGTGGCTTTATTTTTAGTTGAGGCATAACAATTCCTTTTCAATTAGTTTAGTTTGCGTTTCTTCAAGCGCACGTAGCTTTTCAGCCTGTAACTCTAGTTTACTAAAGGATGACTTAACCCGACCGTCTATAATGTCGTGGCAAGCGCTACAGGCGTACACTGCAAAATGGTCACTACACTTTAACGCCATACCTCGATTACGCCCTATGTGACACAACACAACTGTTTCATTTGACGAGCAAAAACCAAGCCTTAAGCTACAGTCTTCACCCTTTGCTGACTGTCTGATTTTACTAGCCACTATAAAACCTCCACAAGAAATAAATAGGAGCAAAGAAAGCCACACCAATAATGGATAAATGCACTAAACCAAATAGGGCTAACAGGTTTAATAAAACTATCTTAATCATTCTACGCATTACCTTCTAAAACTTTGAAAATAGCATTATCCGCTACGTGTTGAGCTAAGTGCATATCGATGATTTTACAGTTAAATTCATCATCGCTCATTTCATAGTTAGTCGGGATAGCCTCAATTGCGTCTATTACTATGCGCTCAGGTAGCCAAGCTTTATGTGTTGTTGTCATTGTATCCTCTCTATGCGCCATACTAGGCGTTTTGTTGTTGGTTAAAACATGTCTATTTGCGCTGTTTGTTGGTCTATTCTTTCCTTTGCGGCTTTGAAATAGTCCTCGTCTAATTCAATTCCAACAAAGTCACAACCAAAGTAATGGGCGGCTATTGCGCTACTACCTGAACCTAAATGGGTGTCTAGTATTCTCATTTCTGGTTTTGCGCATATTGAAAGCACCCAATCATAAAGTTCAACTGGTTTTTGTGTCGGGTGTATTAATGGGCTTTTCTGGTATATTTTGCACCTGTTTATTACCTTTCTTCTCAAGGCTCTTTCAAAACTAGTGAATGCTAATTCACCATCTGACATTGTGAGGTTTTGCCCTTTATCCCAGAACAGCCAGCCCATACTAGGCGGTAGGTGCTCGGTGAAGTAGTTAGCTCCCCATATCACTTGGTTCTTGCTGACTCTAAACAATTCTTTGAAGTATTCACCGCTAGGTATTGCTTTGTCCCAGCCTTTCTTTTCATACTGTTTCCAGTTTTTCCCACTTTCTCCTCCATCCCTATTTATGCCATAAGGCGGATCGACTATAGCTAAATCAAACTCGTTATCCTTACATGACTTTAAATAATCCATGCAGTCCATGTTAAGTATTTCAATCATTTTGAATCCTCATTAATTCCGAATACTCCGAATCTTCTGGAATCGTCAATTTGATATGACGGTCAATGCAGAAAGACTCAATTTTATTTAAGTAGAAAGTCATCTCACCAACGTCTAGCAACTTAGTAGATTGAACAGGTAAAGACTTTTCCGAATTGGTAATATTTTTTACCGGGCAGTAATACTTCTTAAAAACTTCATGCCACAACTCAGGACCATCAATGCTTGAGCCTTCAATCTGTAAAGGCGCTTGTTGGTTAATCTCAGCAAGCCACTTCCAGTAAAGTGAATTCTGAGACAAAGACCGCTTTTCACGCCATTCAACACAACTTAAACGGTATGTCTTACCATTCACAAGCAGTTTAGTTAGCTCAGTAACAAGCACTCCTAAACTGCCCATGTTTAGCCGAAAATCTTTCACGCAAGCAACTCAAACAAAGTTGCAAACATGTAGTAGATTGCCACTACGCTAACGCCTGCGCTAAGGACGATTAAGACTAACGTGATAAGTCTGTCAGTCGGTGTTTTCTCCATTGAGTACACGCCATCATCATCGTTAATTTCTATGTAAGTTTTTTCTTTGTTCATCTCTCTATCTCCTAGTTAATCCAACAAAGCCCACTCATTGAATGAGCTTGGGTAGATGTCTAGTCGTCCAAAAACTCAATTTTAAAACCTGAGTGTAAAAGAGCATCTATACAAAGAGCTAAGCTTAAATCTTTGTCCTTTTCTATCTCTACACCGTTAAAAGAATTGGTTATATAAGCCGTGTCGCTCTCATAAGAACCAAATTGACACAAACCGGCTTTACCTAAATCATCTTCAAGATAAAAGCTGTTTCCTGCGTGTATGTTTGAAATTTTCATTCTCATTTTATTTCCTCCTGTTTAGATCCTGAGCTAATAATTGCACAGCATTAAAATAGTGTCAATGTTTATTTGATATTAATTTGTACTTGCAATGATATTTAATTAGGGCTACTATTCAGAGGTCAATTACAGAGGATTACCAAAATGACGAAGATTAAAAAAAGTAGTATGCCAATATATTTAACGCCTGAGCAGAAGAAGTTTGTGCAGGAAGAATCAAACAGAAAAGGTGTAGCGATGACGGCTTATATCATTAACTTGATTAACCGTGAAATGGAAAAGAAGTAAAAAAGAGGGCGACAACTTAACGCCCAATAACGATTATTCGAGGTAATTATAACAATGCGGATCAGAACAATAAAGCCTGAGTTTTGGCAAAGTGAGGATTTAGCGAATGTGTCAGATAAGGCAAAATTACTTGCTATAGGTCTGTTAAATATTGCTGATGATGAAGGGTATTTAAAATCCCACCAAGCCATTATTAAAAGCCAGTTATTCCCATTCACTGAGGAATCACTGAATATTCATGGAATGCTCATTGAGCTATCAAACGCCAATTATTTAACCATGTTAAAAGGTAGCGATGGGAAAGATTACGTTTGTATAACGAATTTTAATAAGCATCAAAAAATAAACCGTCCTAGCCCAAGTAAAATAAAGGCTTCACTAGAATTCACTGAACATTCACTGAATGATCACGGAGGACTCACTATAGGAAAGGAAAGGAAAGGAACAGGGAAGGGTGATAAACCCTCGGTTGATGAATCAACCAAGGACGCACTAAATGACTCATTTGAATTCTTTTGGAAAAACTGGGTGAACTGCAAAAAGTCGATAGGTCTTGGTGGTAACTATGGTGTCAAAAAAGATGCTAAAGCAAAGTTTAAAACAAGGTTCAAAGGAAAGTCTGCAGAACACATAGAAAGTGAAGTTGAGAAGATGGTTAATTTTATGGTTATGGCTTATGGAGACATCTTAGAGAAAAAGGAAACATTCGGTAAGTCGATTTATTACAACTACGAACCAATGTACCCACAAAAGTTTATAGGCAATGAGGCATGGAACAATGACTAGATTTGAATACTCGTTTATCGGTTGTATCTTGATGGACTCTTTTTGGCTTAGAGAGCCTGAGAGAATGGTTGATGCTATGGACTTAGTAAGGCGTGAATACTTTTCTACTGACTTGGGTAAAGTAGTATTTTCTGCAGTGTTAAAAGTTCTGCAGCAAGATGCCGCTCCCGATGTTGATTTGGTGGATCAGCTACTCGCTGAAAATGTCATTTACAAAAACTTTGATGGTCAGTCGGTGATCATGTCTGCAGCTAAAGAGGCAAGAAGTCCTGCCAATGTAATCAAGTACGCTGAAAATGTTAGGGGCGATCACTTTGCCAGAGATGCAGAGCAACGCATTAAAGAATCTATGGAAGTAATCAACGGCAACGGGAACCCTAAAGACAGAATAACGAAAGCATTAAGCATACTCGGTGGAATAAGCCTTGATTACGATGCAGGTAGAAGGGAAACCAGTTTTGCAGATGCTTATGAGGATATGTGTGATCACCTAGAAAGAATACACAAGTTGGGCAGTAAAGTGACAGGCGTTGATACAGGTTATATCCGCCTAAATGAAATCACACATGGACTGCAGGACGGAAACACGATTGTTGTAGCAGGCACGCCAGGTGGCGGTAAAACAACATTCTGCTTAAACATAATGGCAAATGCCGCATTTGACCACGGTAAGAAAGTTTTATTCTACTCGCTTGAAATGCCACGCCATGAAATCGCAATGAAAGTATCTAGCTTACGATCAAGACTGCCAATATCGTCTTTTCAAAATGCCCATGTTGTTAGCAATGAAACAGACCAAGGAGTGCTAGGAGCAACCTTTGAAAATTTAGACACAAGCACATTCCATATTGATGATGATGCGTCTATATCTGCAGAGATGATAGAAAACCGCACCAAGCAACACGCTATGAAAATGGGCGGTATAGACTTAATTTGCATTGACTATCTAACACTAATGGACGCACAGGGCGAAAGCGAAACGGTAAGAGCGACCAATGCAGCTAAAGCCTGTAAACGATTAGCCAAAAAGTTCAACTGTCCAGTAATCATAATCAGTCAGCTTGTTAAAAACCTAATAGGCAGACCAACAAAATCAGACCTAAGACAAACAGGGCAAGTAGGGCAAGACGCAAGTTTGATTGCCTTGCTACACAAAGACCCTGCCCAAATGGAAGAAATGGGCAAGCCGCCACTTATCGAACTCATTATTGATAAAAACCGAATGGGGCAGACAGGCACGATCATGCTAGAGGCTGAATTCAACTACAACCGAATGAGTGAAACTGACAGGGATATAACATACCCACTTGACGATAAGGGCAACGAAATCACGACACCGATTAAGCAATCAAGAATAAAGGTAGTCAAATGAACATAGATAAACAAATACACGACTCATGGTGGAAACAGTATTGGATAACAATTGACAGTTGTGACCATTGGACAATAAAAACCCTAGCTTCAGAACTAAGCAGGGAGCAAGGCGAATTACCTTGGGGCGACAATGAATTGAAAGTCGCACAACTAGCAAGATTAGCCGAGCTACTCAAACAAGAAATTAGAGACCACGGATTCAAGGACGCAATCAGGAGACTTAAAAATGCTAACTAAAGAACCTCTTAAAAACCTAATGCAAGAATGCGCGGAAATGCACAAGCGGTACGACACAACCAACAGAGAGCAAGTGCGCTTTCAAATTGCATCAGTAGCACAAGCGTTAATCAATAGACGAGTTTATAAAAGGAATTACTCAAAATGAAACGGAAAAAGCACAGCAAGCTAAAAAGACTCGAAACCGCAGCAAGAATAGCCTGTAAAAATACTTACGTTGTTTTTGTAGGCGGTGAGCAAATCCAAGCAGGGGACAAAAGAACTAATCAAGTTCGACCTTTTTGGAAAGATGAAATTGACGTATTAGGCAATCTCAGACATCAATGGACGTTTTACATTGCCATTTTAGGCGAAGACTTCCAAGGCAAGCGATATGTAAAGGGTGAGCTGTTAAAGTTCAAAGAGAAGTATCTACAAAGCGAAATCTGCGAGTTAACAAGCGAGCATCACTACAAGCTACTTGATAACTTCAACAAGTCACAACTTAAAAACGCAGGTTGGATAGGTGCGATTAATCAAGATGACATTGACCCCGCACAAGCCATGGAAATATTCGAGAATGCCGGTGCATTTAATCACACAGTAGAAATTGAAGACTTATAGCGCGATAATAAATCAACCAGGGAGGCTTTTATGTGCGAATACACAGGCTACAGAACGAATTATCAAAATCTCCAATATGAAGACGTTGTGAGCCTGTTTGATACATTTGCAGTAGGTAGTATAGGGGGCGAGGAAGTTATCGCAGTTTGCCTAACGGGAGAGCGCAATTTAGTAATGATTTTTCACTGGTTAGGCGATAGATACGCACTAAAGAAAAAAGGCGCTGAATTTGAGCGCCCTTTGTCATGTGTTGAGCTTAAAAAGCTAATTGCAAAGATGGATTACTAACAAGCCTAAAAAGAAACCAGTTACCAGAGCAATCGCAGTAGTCGCGATAGTCACTAAGTACAAATCCTTTTCACGTTGTTTTATGCCTTCAAAGTCGTCCATTACATAAACTCACTTTTATTTTTTAATAGATAATCTTCAAGTTTCATTTTTACATCGTAGTCATCAAGAAGTCCATCAAGTGAAATTGGGTTGTCTTGCTCGAATTCATCAGTCGAGTTAAAAACAACATCAAGTATCGTCACACTCTCTTTCTCACCAACGCTCGAGTCAAAGTCATCAAACTCAAATGTAACATCAACATCAATTGAGAAGACTGGTGGCATTTCTAAAGTAAAATTTGTTTTGTGCATTTTTATATCTCCTATGTGCGAGGTAAATGTAGCGCCAACAAAGGTGTAAATCAAGTAAAAATTAACATTAAAAAGAATTTGTTTTAATAGTTGACGTAACAAAAGTGTTACGCTAAGATTCAGCAACCAGTTAACAACAAGGTAAGAAAATGAAACGCATAATTGAAGATACAAAAAAGAACAGACGGTGTTCGGAGAAGATAAGCAAACGGCTATTCCAAGCTCAAGGCTTAATTGGCATTAGTCGCGCTGACTTGCATAAAAACACCAAGTTAAGCTACTCGACTATCGACAAGGTTTTAGCAGGTTACTTAGGTTGTTCAATCATCTGCTTAAAAATTGTAGCTGATGAGCTAAACGTACCAATGAAAGAATTATTTTAGACTGTGGAGGTCATTGTGGAAAATAAAAACATGCTGATATGGAATAACAACAGCCATATCGACCCTAAATACACTAAACGCGCAACCATGAACGGACAGCAAATAACAAGTTTCAGTTTGCAATCTGTAATACTTATGGCAACTCAGCAATTTGGGCCAATCGGAAAGGGTTGGGGTTACGAGGTTGAAATGGAGCGCAAGGACGAAGGTGCAATTATTCAAGCAGGCGCAACGCTAGAAAATGGCGATGTTATCCCTCAAATCAAAGAAATTACACACACGCTAACTATTCGCCTTTGGTATGTATTGGATGGTGAAAAATACACACTACCAGTTCAAGCAGGTCATACACCCTACTTAATGGGTACTAAGTACGGGCCAAAACACGATAACGAGTATTACAAAAAGTCTCTAGCAGACGCTATTAAAAAATCCCTGTCAATGCTTGGATTTGGTGCAGACATATTCCTGGGGCTAATGGATGACCAAAATTACACAGCGATGCTAGAAAGTGAACGTATGCTCAAAGAGCAAGCGGAGTTATCAGGAAGAATTGAGGAATTTACAGAAGATGTTAAACGCAAGATTACAGCGTATTCGGCAAATAATCTTATTCACTCGCTCAATGCAAAATTCTCATCAGACCAACAAGAAATACAACATAAGTGTAGAAAGCTAGGCTTAACACCAACTGGCTACATTCAAAAAATAACCGAGGCTTACGAGACTCAAAAACAAAAAATTACAGAAGGAAAATAAAAAATGAATCTATTCGAAGAGTTAGAGAAAGAAGTAAAAAGCGGTAACGTAACTGAGTACAACAAAACTCAAGCCTCACTAAACGAGCTTAAAGAAAAATATGGCTCAGAAGTTCCACAGTGCGAAACCAAAGATGGCTACAACCGCTCAAAAGCGATAGCGAGCGAGTGTCGAGCAATACGCACAGCATTAGAAAATAAGCGGAAAAAAATTAAAGCACCCGCTTTGGCGTTTGGTAAAATGATTGATGCACAAGCTAAAGATTTAAAAGCAGAGATTGAGGCTATAGAGCAACCGCATCTTAACGCCTACCGAGAGCAAGACGAGATTAAAAAGCAACGCAAAATTGCCTTTGAAGAAAAGCTAATCTCAATTAAAGACCTGCCAAACCAAGCGCACGATAAAACACCCGATGAAATCGAATTAATGATTGACGATCTCGCTTGCGTATCAATCGACAAAGAAACATTCGGGCATAAACTAGAAGACGCTGAGGCATGGATTCCGTCAATCCTTGAACAATTAAGCCTTGCTCACTCAAAAGCTATCGATGCAAAAATAGAACAAGATAGAATCGAGCAAGAGCGCAAAGAGCTTGAAGAATTGCGAGCAATGAAAGCCAAACAAGAAGAAGAGGAGCGACAGCGCCAACTACAAGCCGATATTGAAGAAAATAAACGCATTCAAGCTGAACGCGATGCAATGCTAGCAAAAGAGGCAGAAGAGCGCGCAAAAGCAGAAATGCAAGCGGAAATTGAACGCCAAAAGCTACAAGCTGAACAAGCCCAACGCGACGCAGAAGAGCGAGCAAAACAAGCAGAGATTGAGGCTCAAAAACGAATAGAGCAAGCCAGAATCGAGGAGCAACAACGAATCCAAGCTGAGCAAGATAGACTTGAGGAAGAGCAAGCACAGCGAGAGGCTAACAAGCGACACATAGGCACAATCCGCAAGCAAGCCAAAGAGTCACTAATGTCACTTGGCATCAGCGAAGAAAAGGCAAAGGAAATCGTGTTAGCGATACACAACGGAGAAGTAAAAAATGTGTCAATCTCTTACTAACGAAATCTGCAACGTATGCTCAGACAAAATAGACGAGTCTGAAAAATTCATCGAATGCGAAGTCTGCGGAAACTACGCGCATATTGAGTGTTCAAAAATTAATATCGGTCTGCGTGTTTGCGTGGACTGTGAGGAGATTTTAGAAAATGGATAAAATACAACAGTACAAAGAGATACTAGAGCAAGCGCCAGAGGGTGCGACTCATTACGATAATTTAGCAACGTGGAAATACAAAAATCTTGATCGTGGCACTTTTTTAATGCCTGACGGCACAGGGTACAAGATTGATGAATTCTATCCAAATGAAACGATTTGTCGCTTATCAGACCTACAAACAATAGTAGAACAAGCAG
>Ga0193959_1001331_pt1 | contig 9822 bp, 9 predicted proteins | sample FB_2_MG_FD_140333 | JGI IMG/M metagenome (GOLD analysis project Ga0193959, IMG submission 140333) | Microbial mat bacterial communities from the Broadkill River, Lewes, Delaware, United States - FB_2_MG | ecosystem: Environmental > Aquatic > Freshwater > River > Microbial mats | place: USA...
CATTATAATAATTAGCAAGTTTAGGTAATTTAATATCTAAAACTTTTGCATTTGGATATTTTTTAGTATCTACAAATATTAAAGAAGTTCCTTTTTGGGTTTCTTCCTTTGTAGCCATTCTTCCATTTACAACAGGTACATTTTTCCAATTTTGGATGTCAACAGGCGGAAATCCATTTAGATTATCTGGGCAATACCATCCTCCATATGTGTGTGGTTCAGTTTTTATTTGTTTTGCTTTGGTTTGAACCTCCACTTCTTTTGTCGGTTTATTTTGAGAACAAGCTGTAAAAGAAATTAGGCACAATACCATTAATACATTGATGATTTTAGTTTTCATAATTTATGTTTTTTAATTATGCTTAAAAATATTTTGAGGTTGTTCAAAAAAGATTTAAAAAGTGTAAATTAATGTAAATCTTATGTAATTTAATCCAAAAAAATTTTAATAAAGAGTTTATTCAAATAGATTTGTAAAATGATGTTTCATAAATTATATAAGCTCACATTATTTTTATTTGTTATAGGATGTTTTGCTTTTCAAGTAGATGCAAAAACTACCAATAATCAAGAATTACAAGTTTCACTACGAGCAATAGGACATGAATTTCTATTACAATTAAATGATAGTACTTCGCGTGTTTTGCCTATTAAAAAAATAAATGGGAGGTATGCCGTTCAATTTGAACGAAAATTTTCATTTGAGCCCAATTTGTTATTTTCAACAGTTTTTAATGTTATTGAAAAATATAATATATCAGAAACATTTATTGTTGAAGTAGAACAATGTATAGCCCAAGAAGTTATCTATAGTTTTAAAACAAGTATCATAAAAGATGGAAATATTATTCCCTGCAAGCAAAGAGTTTTACCAAACGATTGTTATATTTTTTATTTTACTGTTATTGAAAATACTAATGAAGAAATTGTAAAAAATAACGCAACTTCACTTTACAACTTTACATATATCTTTATTTTTTTGGCAATAACTTTAAGTACAATTACATATTATAAAAAAAGGAGAACCCATTTAACTTTAAAATCTAGTGTTATACTAATTGGTAAGTATCGGTTCAATCAAAAAAAAATGTTGTTAAGTATTCAAGGTCAATCTGTTGAGCTATCAAATAAAGAAGCTAGTTTATTATTTTTATTGTATTCTAATGAAAATAAAACGCTTGAAAGAGAATATATTTTAAATGAGGTTTGGGGTGATGAAGGTAGCTATATTGGTAGAACACTCGATGTATACATCTCTAAACTCAGAAAAAAACTTGAACTAGACTCAAGTTTAAAAATTATTAATGTTAGAGGAATTGGTTATAGATTTGTAATTAATGGGTAACCTTATTTTCTATATTTTTTGATGGCTTCTTTAATTTTTTCAATTCTGTTTTCTGGATCAGGGTGCGTACTTAATCTTTCAGGAGTTTTATTTGGGCCGGTAGCCTCTTTTAAAATTTTCATTACACCAATTAGTTCATTTGGATTATAACCAGCATTGATCATAAATTTAACACCTAAAACATCACTTTCTAATTCATCTTCTCTACCATAACTCATATTAATAATATTTGCTATTGCTGCAGCTCCTTGTGCAGTGTTTGGATCAATTCCAACAGCTACACCATTAATTAAACCTTGAGTTAAACCTTGTTTTGCCATTCGTTCTGCAGAGTGTCTGCCTATTACATGACCAATTTCATGACCTAAAACACCCGCTAGTTGGTCTTCGTTTTCAAGCTTGGAAAATAATGCGTAGGTAATAAATATTTGTCCACCAGGAAGTGCAAAAGCATTAATAGTATTTGGGTCTTTCAGTAAATGAAAATCGTAGTGATAATCGGTTTTTTTGGCAATGCTATTGTTGACTAGTTTTTTTCCAACATTATCTATAAATTTTTGATAATTTTCATCTGGATGCAGCCGCCATGTTGTTGAATCATTGTAGGAGTACTTTGTAAACCAATAGCAATTTCATCATTCACTGAAATTGAAATATGTTGCTTTTTACCAGTATATTCATTGATTTCACTATTTGAAAAGTATTGAATAATTGAAAAAATAATGATTGCTGCACCAATCAGTAATTTTACTTTAGAATTTTTTCTTCTCATTTTTTTGGTTTAAATACTTGTAAAGATACAAAGTTAAATTATTGTGAAATTGATACTAAGATTTTTAAAAAATTGTAAATTCACAACCTAAATTATAAATTTTATATGGAAGATTCAATAAATTTTAATGAGGTTACTAAAAGATTGCCAAAACACCTACATAAGTTTATCGTAAAGCAACCTTATGATTCTTATACTTCACAAAATCAGGCAGTTTGGCGTTATGTAATGAGGATGAATGTTGATTATTTAAGTAAAGTTGCTCATGAATCTTATTTGGATGGATTAAAAAAAACGGGAATTTCTATAGATAGAATTCCTAAAATGGAGGGAATGAATCGTATTTTAAAAGATATTGGATGGGCAGCAGTTTCTGTGGATGGGTTTATACCTCCAAATGCTTTTATGGAATTTCAAGCTTATAATGTGTTGGTGATTGCTTCAGATATTAGAACCATTGATCATATAGAATACACCCCTGCACCAGATATTATTCATGAAGCAGCTGGACATGCGCCCATTATAGCAAATCCAGAATATGCTGAGTATTTAAGACGTTTTGGAGAAATTGGTTGTAAAGCAATTTCTTCTGCAAAAGATTATGAAATGTATGAAGCCATACGCTTACTTTCAATTTTAAAAGAAGACCCTAATTCTTCAGAAATTGAAATAAATGTAGCCCAACAAAAAGTAGAAGACCTACAAAATAATATGGGGGAACTCTCTGAAATGGCTCAAATAAGAAATTTACATTGGTGGACGGTAGAATATGGATTAATTGGAACTTTAGATAAACCAAAAATTTATGGAGCTGGATTATTATCATCAATTGGTGAAAGTAAACTATGTTTAACTAAAGACGTTAAAAAAATACCTTACACTATTGATGCTGCTAAACAAAGTTTTGACATTACTAAAACACAACCTCAATTATTTGTGACACCAGATTTTGCTCATTTAAGTTTTGTTTTAGAAGAGTTTGCAAATAATATGGCATTAAGAAAAGGAGGGCTAAAAGGCGTTCAAAAATTAATAAATTCTAATAATTTAGGAACCGTAGAATTAAGCACAGGAATACAAATTTCAGGTAGATTTACCAATGTTATTGATGATGATAATGGAAATGCAATATATATACAAACTACTGGACCAACAGCTTTAGCAAGTAGAGATAAAGAATTAATAGGTCATGGGGTAAGTTATCATGCGGATGGTTTTGGAAGTCCAGTTGGTAAATTAAAAGGAATCAATTTGGCGATAGAAAATATGTATCCAAAAGATCTAGAAGTTTACGGCATTTACGAAGGAAAAACAACTACGTTAGAATTTGAAGGTGGTATTAAAATTGAAGGAGAAGTTATTACTGGTAAAAGAGATTTAAAAGGAAAAATTTTATTAATTTCATTTAAAAATTGTACTGTAACTTACCTTGAAAAAGTGCTTTTTAAACCAGAATGGGGAATTTATGATATGGCCATTGGAAAAGAAATTGTTTCGGCTTACTCAGGTCCTGCTGACCCGAATTCTTTTGAAAATATTGGACAAGTTTCAGCAACAAAAACACATAAAATATCGTATTCAAAAAATGAATTAAAACTCTTTAGCTTTTATAAAGAAGTTGCAGCAATGAGAAATAATCACAAAACAGACATTCCTAGGTTAGCTATAATATTTGAAGAAATTTCTAAAAATTACCCTAAAGATTGGCTTTTGATTTTAGAAATGTATGAGTTGATTTATCAATCATCCAGTAGTTTAGAAGAAAAATTAGTAGCGTATTTAAAAAAATTAAAAGAAAATGGTTATTTCAAAAACCTCATTAATAATGGATTAGATCTTATTTTCAAAAACAAATAGTAACTATGGTTACTGTTAATCATATTTAATGACTTATATTTGCGCAAAATTAAAAATATAAAAGAATGAGTTTTTTCGGATTATTTGGAGGTGGAACAAGCGGAGCTTCCATTGAAGAATATTTAAAAGATGGAGCAGTAGTTATAGATGTAAGAACAATTGATGAATTTAAAAGTGGACATGTTACAGGTTCTAAAAATATTGTTTTAAATTCTATTCCTGCTAAAGTTGAAGAAATTAAGGCCTTAAATAAAAAAGTGATTGCTGTATGTAGAAGTGGGGCTAGAAGCGGGCAAGCAACATCATTTTTAAAACAACAAGGGGTGGATATAATAAATGGAGGTCCTTGGCAAAATGTAGCTAAATTTGTAAAATAAAGTAGTGATTTTAATTAATATAAAAAAAGAGAAGTGTAACGCTTCTCTTTTTTATTAAAAACTACTTTTTCTTCTTCGTTTTAAAAGCTTATAAATAAATATAAATAAAATAAATACGGCCAATATTGGAATTCCGTATAATATAAAAAAGTAAATTCCAGAAATAAAAAAGTTTCCGGTCCCTTTTACTTTATAAGGATTTTTTAATAAAATTTTTGAGTATTCACTTGTAGTTGTTTCTTTAGAAAAAATATCAATTTTTTTAAATAAAAAGTCGCTTTTTGATATAACTTCATTAAAATTGAAATTTTCTATTTTCTTATTATAAATAAGGATAAAGTTATCATCTGGTTCAATGCCATAATTTGATAACTTAAAATGAAGTGTGTTATTAGATGAGTTAAAATATGGTTGTGAAGGAGCAATACCTTTAATATTAGCAAGGCTAATATCATCTTTTAATTGCGCATAAAAGTTGCCATTTTCAATAGGTGCTTTCCAAATAGAACCAGTTTCAATTAAATAAATAAATCCATTTTTACTTTCTTTATTATAGCCTTGTAAGATTTGTGCATTATTGGTGTTTACAATAAAGTGAACAGTAAAATTTAGTAATTGTTTGTGGAAATGTTATTTCCCAAACATACCAATTGTCATTATCTGAGGGAAGTTTTAATAAAGGAATTTCATGCTTATTAATACTTCCTTTAATTTTATATAAATCATCAAAAACTACTTGATTTAAATGAGATTGATAATTTTTAGAAGGAAAAACTGTATTTATAGGATAACCAACTTTTATAGTTAGCGGATTATTAGTTGTATTTAAAAAATTGTAAACACCCTTTACAACAGCAAAGCCTTTATATAATTGTATATGTATTGTTTCTGATTGCATTTGTATTTTTTTATAGGCAATAGAGTCTTTAGGATATAATAGCTGAAAAGAACCACTTCCTCCAGCATTCCAAATACCTGGTTGTGCTGTATTTGACATTAACGTAGAAAAAAGGAGAAAAGTTCCAATAATTATTATGATATTCTTCAGGAATTTTTTCATATTAAATTATAGTTTTTTCATTACCACCTAAAATAGCATTCGTTGGATTTGCTATAAAATAAAGTTCGATTAAATTTCTAAAAATGATTAAAACTATGGCAACTACAGTTATTCCTGAAGAAAAAATAATAAAAAAACCACTTGTAATTACGGTAAATTGTTGCACAAATATGCGTGTATAAGGCTCTGTAAATGTTTTGTTTAGACAGCTTGTTTCGTATTTTTTTGGAAATATAAAATTAATCACATAATCAGCAAAATTGTAGACAGTTATTGAAATTAACACAAATGTTATTCCTTTGTAGGTAAGTACGTATTGAATGTTTTCTAATATATTAAAGGCTTCTTTTATATTATTGTCTGAAAGAGTTAAAAATGCAAATACAAATAGGAGTTGTATGACAATAAAAAATGAAAAATGAAATATAAAAAATAAGATAAGTGAATAATTTGAGTAATTAGTAATTTTTTCTTGTTGGTTGTTATATGATATTATAGTATATATTTTAAATACATATACAATACCAATAATAACTGTTTCTAAAAAATATGCTGTAACTATTGTTAGTGGATTTACTTTTCCAATAATTAAGAGGTATAATAGAAAAAAAGCGTTGAGCCAAACAAATACATTTTGTTTGTTAGGAAAATATTTTTTTACAATAAAGCTTTTCATACTGCTTTACTTTATTTGGCTTTAATGTTAAATATTTTACCGTATATAAATTGCAATCTATAAAAGTATTTCAAGTTGTATTTTTTATAAAATATTTGAGATTATTTATATAAGCTTGTGTTTTTGAGCCATTAAAACAGCTTCCATTTTATTATGTACTTGTAATTTTTTGTAAATATTTTCAATATGTTTTCTAACAGTTGAAGGAGATATAATCAAATTATCAGCAATTTCATTATAATTCAACCCTTTACTTAAATGTTCTAAAATTTCAACTTCTCTATTGGTAAGTTTAACTTCTTCATTTTTTTTAATAGAATGAATACGTTTAGGGTTTCTTAATAAATTAAGGGTTTTTAAAGCTATATTAGGAGTCATAGGTGCTCCGCCATTTACAACTTCTAAAATACATTTATGTAAATTTTCAGGATTAATTTCTTTTAATAAATATCCATTAGCACCTGCTTTTATAGCTTTAAAAATATTTTCATCATCATCAAAAACAGTAAGCATAATAATTTTTATATGCGGGTATTTTGTTTTTATAATTTCAGTAGCGGTAATGCCATCCATTTCAGGCATTTGAATATCCATTAAAATAACATCAATATTATGATTTACTTCTAACTTTCCAATCAATTCAGCACCATTATTCCCTTTAAACTTAAAATTTAAATCTTTAAAAAAAGATAATTTTTCTACAATAGTTTTTGCTAAAAAGCTATTATCTTCTGCAATGGCTATTTTTAATTTCATTTTTAATGAGTTTTTTTGAATTATTAAATTTAAAAAATTGAAATTCTAAAAGCTATAAGGCATTTGTCTTATTTTTTAAACATGAAATTTTAATTAAGGTTCCTTTAGCTGGTGTAGAACTTATAATAATTTCTCCGCCAATTTCTTTAATTCTATGTTGCATATTTTCCAATCCATTTCCTAGTTCGGTTGTGTTTATATCAAAACCTTTACCATTGTCAGCTATTTCAAATTCAATATGTTCACTATTTTCAGAGATAAATATGTTTATTTCAGTTGCTTCTGAATATTTAATTGCGTTGTTTAAGGTTTCTTGAAAAACTCTAAAAATATTGATTCCTTTAATAGAAGAAAAAATGATTTTACTTTGGATATTTGATGTAAGGTTAAACTGAATGGAGGTTGTTGTAGCTTTTGCTTTTTCTATAAATGCTAATAATCGAGATTTAAAATCTTCAAAAGTAATCTCATTTTTATTCATAGCCCATATAGTATCTCTCAATTGTCCTATTGTAGTATTTGCAAATTGGCTAATTTCTAGTAACTTACTTTTAAGTTTTATATTGGTGGTATCGGTTAAAAATTTTAGGTTATCGATAGATGAAATTATAAAAGTGAGCTGAGACCCAATATTATCGTGTAAATCACGAGAAATTCGCAAACGTTGATCTTGTAATTTGTTATAAGTTTGCGCTTCTTTTAAGGCTAACTGATTTTGGTATTCTCTTTTTTTATGTTGCTGACGTTTGTAGAGCCCTAAAGAAACCATAGAAAAGATTAATAAACCTGAACCAAGTAGTAAGGCAAAGAGATTTTTGTTTTTAATTTCTAATTCACTTTTGAGTATTTGTTCTTTTTGTTGTGCAATTTCTTTTTCTTTTTTTTCGGTTTCAAATTCAATTTGTAATTCTGCAACTCTCGTATTGGTTTGTATATTTGTAGCACTATCTTTTAAGGCTTGAAAAATTTTGTTATAGTTAAAAGCATTTTTATAATCATTCAATTCTAAATAGCATTGCGTAATTATTTCTGCACAGTATTTTTCTAAGTGTTGGTAGTTATTCTTTTTAGCTAGATCACCACTAGTTTTATAATTTTGGATGGCTTTTTCGTATTTCTTTTCAGCAAAATTAATGTCTCCAATATGTGTATAACTAACGGCTATACCATAGTTGTCATTCAGTTTTTTTCTAATAGTTAAAGAGCTGTCAATATATTTTTTTGCAATATCAAATTTTTTGAGTTGAGTAAAGGTATCAGCAAGGTTAGCATAGCCATAACCCAAACCAACGTTATCTTTGAATTGTTTTTTTAAAACCAATGATTTTTGATGGAAATACAATGCGCTGTCAGCATTTTTATTTAATAAATGTAGTGTGCCATAATTATCATAAATAGGGTCTATTAAAGTTTGATCTTTTGTAGATTCAATTAATTTAATGCTCATTCTCATATAGTAAAAAGCTTTATCCATATCGTTTCTTTTTATGGAATACCCTAGTTGACCATATGCAACACCAGCTTTTAATGTTTCACCTAAATTTTCATAAATTTTAATTGCTTTTAAAACGTATTCTATCTTTTGTTCACTTTGATCTTTGTAGGCACTTATTTGACTTAATTTGAAATAGATTTCAGCTAATGAAAGACTATCTGTTAATTCAATAGCCAATTCTTTGCCATAATTAATAATTTTTTCGGATTTAGAAATATTGCCAACAAATTGATCATAAGGAATATGAACAATTGCTTGTAATTTCTTTTCTTTAGAAACATTTTTTATGGATATTTCAAGACTATCAATGTATTGAGCGTTTTGGGAAATAGCACAAATGCCAATCATTAAAAAAACATAGAGCAATTTTAATTTCATATTTTAATGTTATTACAATGCAATTTAATTGTAGAAAAATAATAATAATTTAATGAATTAAAAAATAAGTGCAGTAATAGCCTTTTTTGTTATTGTGAGTTTAAAATAAATGCTTATTATACTTTAATTAGGAGGATTCGAAAGTAAACCAACTGATTGTTTTAGGAAAAGATAATTAAAAAGGTATAAATCTATAAGATTAAAATAAAAAAGTAGAATTGAAAAACCGTCTCAGCAATTGTAGGTTGTTGAAACGGTTTTAAAAATAATTATTTTAAATTGTAGGCATTGATGGTATTGTTACTTGCTTTGTAATATAAAAAACCTCCATACTCATCTACTTTATATTCGGGTTTTTTATCTTTTAATATAATTTCTTTAGCAATTCCCCCAGTTTCTTTATCAACTTTAACTAAACCAACACCTTCTTTTAATTTAGTTAAAATAAATTGAGAATTTTCAGTTGCAGCAGTTGCTTTAAAACGTTGAGACATTAGTTTAAAAGAAGCATCACCAATTGCTGCAAACATATCAGAAGCTCTTTTTGCTTCTTTACCATAGTCGTTGTAACTACTTAAGTCATTTGAATTCCCAAAGGCAGATCTGTTAGCTCCAGCTCTTGCAGCTGTAGTTACAGCAAGTGCTGTAGAAGCTACAGCAACAACCCCCGAAAGAGCTTTAATAAAACCGCTTTTCCCTGGAGATTTAAAATACTTGTGATATATTTCATCACCATTGCTCCCAAGTAACATCATATTTTGTGATGAACTTAAAAATATATTGTTATTTTTTATTTCTAAAGTATTAGCCATTTCTTTTTCGTCAAACTTTGTTTTGGCTAATTCCGAAACATCGCCAGAGTCTGCATCTATAGCAAAAATAGTTTGATTAGCTGCAATCAAATACCTGTTTTTAGAGTTGTCAAATGTTGAAGCTACTGAGGCTGAATTTTTATATTTTAAAGGTTTTTTCCAAACCGGATCACCCGTTTTTAAATTTACAATGTTAGCGTCTTCACTTGTGATATAAATTAAACCTTGGGGTGTTTGTGCCATTGTTAAAATATTTTCACCAGTTTTTAATGGTTTTTTAAATAAAGCTTGTCC
>Ga0193959_1001333_pt1 | contig 9816 bp, 7 predicted proteins | sample FB_2_MG_FD_140333 | JGI IMG/M metagenome (GOLD analysis project Ga0193959, IMG submission 140333) | Microbial mat bacterial communities from the Broadkill River, Lewes, Delaware, United States - FB_2_MG | ecosystem: Environmental > Aquatic > Freshwater > River > Microbial mats | place: USA...
CTTCAATATAAAATTCCCATTCAGTCATGGCATCTAAGGTATAACTAATATAACTAGATACATTTTCAACTAAAATTTGTTGCCCTAGAAAATCTTGCACACGTTGAATACGTTCAACAACATGTTTAATCGACTCTTCCGTGTAAGGCATGGGTAATAAATCGTTGGATTCATACCCATGTACCCCTGTCCAACATAGATGATCAGAGACTAAAGTTGGCTCAAACTGCTGGATTAATTCTTTTAAACGCTGCAAATAAGCAGTATTTAATGGATCCGTTGATCCTAAAGACATGCCCACGCCATGAAAAGTAATAGGATACTGGGCACGAATAGCATCAAGGTGTTTTAGAGGCATCCCACCTGCACCCATATAATTATCAATCAATACTTCAAACCATGAGATAGGGGGCTGGTTTTCTAAAATATACTGATAATGGGGGGTGCGTAACCCCACGCCAACATCATGAATAGTTTGATGGGTATAAGTGGTCTGCTTCATAAAATATATAACAGCTTTTATCTGAATATAAACTAAGGATAACTGTAGAGAGGTTACCCTTAATTTATAAGAATACGTTTATTTTTCAGCTTTAGGGGCAGCTTGTTTTAATGTTGCGCCTACAATTTTATTACATGTACCTTCAGGCACATATAACCATTCCTTTGCATCACCATCAGCTTTTGCATGACCAGCACAACCATGTTCACTTGTACCACAATCATTCATGCCTTTTTTGACAATGCCTGAACATTTTTCAAAGCCTGCTTTACCAGCAAGTGCGCTACCACTGACTGAAGTTAAGCCTAATGCGACAAGTCCTGTTAATGCTGCAGCTGTTTTTTTGTTCATGGGTCAAATCCTCACCTGATTGAAATAAACAAGTACCTACATATGCAGGTAGTTTTTGTGTACATGTAAAGAGACCTAGTCCTATGAGAAAAAATTTCATATCTTTAAAAAAATTTATGAAATATTTTTATTTTTCATCTGACCTACAATCATAAAAAACTATAGTACATTTTTTTTAAAATACCTGATGTCTGTACTTTAGTTTTGTAAGCATTTAACTGTTTATCAGCAAAATAAAATCAATATGATAATGTATCCTAGCTATTATATAATAGGTTGTTTTAAATATATCCTAGAATATTAATAAGCTTTATCATTAGTATCGTTGAAGCCTAATAAAGGTAAATAAAAATTACTATTCTAGCGTTTATATATCGTAAAAAATAGTAATAAAATAAATTAATAAGTTATAAAAAATAACTGTATCAAAATACTAAAAATAATTAAAATAGGTGATTATCATGTGTGAATTATTAGGAATGAGTGCAAACGTCCCCACTGATATTTGCTTTAGTTTCACAGGGCTTATTCAGCGTGGTGGAGTCACAGGTAAACATAAAGATGGCTGGGGTATTGCTTTTTATGAAAATAAAGGCTGTCGTAGCTTTCATGATCCTAACCCCAGTGCACATTCTCCAGTCAGCCACTTTGTCAAAAGCTATCCAATTAAAAGCCGTATTGTAATCAGTCATATTCGCCAAGCCAATCATGGGCGGATTTGTCTAGAAAATACGCACCCCTTTATTCGTGAGCTATGGGGTAAAAATTGGGTATTTGCCCATAATGGACAACTTAAGGCGATTAAAAAATGGGCACTTACACACTATCACCCTGTGGGTACCACAGATAGTGAACATGCTTTTTGTTGGCTGATGTCACAAATACAGCAGCGTTTCCCCCAGCCACCTAAAAATAAAAAAACCTTATGGCGGTTTATTTATCAATGTTGTACACAGTTACAGCAATTAGGGGTTTACAATATGCTATTTAGTGATAGCCAATATTTATATGTTTTTTGCAGTACTAAATTATGCAGTATTACCCGCCGTGCCCCCTTTGGAACGGCGCAATTGATTGATACTGAAATGGTGGTTGATTTTCAGCAAGAAACACAGGCAAATGATGTAGTCACCGTTGTTGCTACACAACGCCTAACAGAAGAGGCTGAATGGGAATGCTTTCAAACAGGAGAGTTCCGTGTTTTAAAGGCTGGGGAAGTTATGTGGCAAAAAACCAACGCTGCACAAGCTGATACCTAAGTCCTATTGATGTGTTTTCTGACCTCATTAGACAGAAACTATCCACCTCCCAAGTCAACGGTACATTTAAACGTGTATTCCCTATCTCTGCCTCTTTAGGATAATGGCGTACAAGGGTTACATGTGGAGAATAAGGGCGTTTATCAGCACGATACCCACAAGGTAATAGCAACTGTGTTAACTGTTGTACGCAATGTGTTAAAGCAGCAGGAGGATCATCGGGTGTTAAACATACTAAACGTGGCTTTTTCCATACTGTACACTGTGTAAGCTGCAAGGTGAAACCTGTCAGCCTTGCTAAAGGCTTTACAGCATCTATCACCCCTTCTACCTCTGAACTGGCTACATTACCAAGAAAAGCTAAAGTCATGTGCAGCAGTTCAGGCGCATGTTGTTTTCCTTCTATATTCTGTTGTTGTCCTGTCATATAAATCGCTTGGCGTAATGATTTAGGAGGATATAAGGCAAAAAATAAGCGTTCATGTGATAAAGAAGACATGTTTTATACACTATAATTAGATGAATAAATAAGGTTTATTATTGTAGATAACCACCTGATTGTTCGCGAAAAGTAATTAAATCATCAAACATTTTTAATAAGCTTAATAAATGGGTCTTATCAAACTCTGCATTTTTAAAACTCTCTTCTGCAAAAGCATGAATATTACTCTCTTGAGGTAAAGGAGCTTCTTCAGCTAACAGTGTTTGCATTTTGGGTAAAAATAGCCACTGTAACCACTGAGAAAAAGTTAAGGTATCATAACAAAAAGGTAATTGACTGCTTAGATCTTCTATAGAAGGGGGCACCGTATCCCACATCCCTTGCTGCTGCATTTCTGCTTGAATTTTAATTAATACGGTTGAAATTTGTTGGTAGTAACTGTTCATCTTTACTCCTTTATTAGATACTCTAGTTTTTAGTGATTGCCTGATATTGCCTAGTCAGCTTGCAGACAAAGTCTTTATAATTTCAATCATTCCACAGCCTATTGTATGACTGAATTAAATTCAGTGTTACTACATTGCTACAGCAGTATTACTCATAGAAAATAATGATAAAAAATCATTCATCCCATATTAAGCTGTTGATGATGAGTATAGTATGTTATATAAAATATAATAAATAAGAATATTTTTTCTTTGTTCCTATCCTATATCTTTAAATAAGGAGTCTTTTTATGATGAAAAAAATACCTTTTCATAGTCTCATCTTAGCTTGTGTCTTAGGGAGCTTATTAAGCTTTTCTAGCTTTGCAGAAACAGAGTCTTCGGCAAAACAAAAACAAGAAGCAAGCCAAAAACCTAAAAAACAGACTTTATCTAACTTAGATAAAGTGAAAAAGAAGTTACGCTGCAATGGCTGTAATTTAACTAAAGCTAATTTAGAAAATAGTAAATTAGCCAATGTAAAATTACGACGTGCTAAATTAGGTAAAGCTAACTTAAGAGGGGCTAATTTACGTGGTGCAGATTTACGTGGGGCTAATTTGCACGGTGCAGATTTACGTCGTGCCAACCTGCGCAGTGCAGTATTACAAGGGGCTAATTTAACAAATGCAGATTTACGTGGAGCTAATTTAAAAAATGCCAACTTGTATCATGCAAAAATAAAAGGAGCCAACTTTAAAAGCACACATACTAAAGGCTGCCAAGGCTGCCCTGACATAAAATAAGAAACCTATAAACTAATACTGCTTGTATTTCAGCCTATTTTTTCAAAAAATAATAAGATATTAAAAATAGTAAAATGAAAAAAGCCTCTAACTAAAGAGGCTTTTTTACATATCAAATCAAAAATAGAGGATAGATGTTAACCTAATTCAGTTAACATTGTTTCGGCTTTTTGCTTTTGCTCATCATCCCCTTCAGAAATGATTTCATTCAGGATTTGTTTAGCATTATCACTGTCATCCATATCAAGATACATTTTAGCTAAATCAAATTTTCCACTGACATCATCAACAGATGAGAAATCATCACCTAGATCTAAGCCTAAATCATCATTTTCTTCTGAATCATCAAGTTGACTGAGTAATTGGTCTAAATCACCATTATCACTACCCATGTCTAAATCTAAAGAGAGGTCATCACCAGAGCCACTGTCTAAGTCACCCAATAAATCATCATCAGAACCGCTATCTAAGCCACTTAATAAATCATCATCAGAGCCACTGTCTAAGCCACCTAATAAATCATCATCACCGCCAGCGTCTAGGTCTAAAGATAAGTCATCATCAGAGCCACTGTCTAAGCCACCTAATAAATCATCATCACCGCCAGCATCTAGATCTAAGGATAAGTCATCATCAGAGCCACTGTCTAAGCCACCTAATAAATCATCATCACCGCCAGCATCTAGATCTAAAGATAAGTCATCATCAGAGCCACTGTCTAAGTCACCTAATAAATCGTCATCACCGCCAACATCTAGATCTAAGGATAAGTCATCATCAGAGCCGCTGTCTAAGTCACCTAATAAATCGTCATCACTACCAGCATCTAGGTCTAAAGAGAGGTCATCATCAGAGCCACTATCTAAGTCACCTAATAAATCATCATCACCGCCAGCATCTAGATCTAAAGAGAGGTCATCATCAGAGCCACTATCTAAGTCACCTAATAAATCATCATCACTACCAGCATCTAAGTCTAAAGAGAGGTCATCATCAGAACTAGCATCTAGGTCTAAAGAGAGGTCATCATCAGAGTCATTATCTAAACTACCTAATAAATCATCATCAGAGCCGCTATCTAAACTACCTAATAAATCATCATCAGAGCCGCTATCTAAACTACCTAATAAATCATCATCAGAACCACTGTCTAAACTGCCTAATAAATCATCATCAGAACCACTGTCTAAACTGCCTAATAAATCATCATCAGAACCACTGTCTAAACTGCCTAATAAATCATCATCAGAACCACTATCTAAACTGCCTAATAAATCATCATCAGAACCGCTGTCTAAACTGCCTAATAAATCATCATCAGAACCGCTGTCTAAATCACCTAATGATTCCTCATCGGAACCACCTTCATTAAGGTCAAAATCTAATAAGTTTCCATCATCTTCATCATGGCTTTCAGTAACAGTTTCAGAGTCAGAACCTCCATCACCGCCTAAACCATCTAAATCAAAATCTAAGCTATTGCCATCATCTTCAGAAGCAAGCAGATCATCATCAGATCCTGAGCTTGTTTCTTCGATAACACCACCACCCTCATTTTCTGCTGTATTGAGATCAAAATCTAATGAATTACCTTCCTCACTATCTTCTTCATACATATCAGTGAGTGCAGCATCAATCAATGCACTAGGATCTTGCTCTGTATCTTCTGCTTCATCACTGGCAAGCATACTGGTCGCTAATGCTGCCGCGCCAGCACCTGCTGCAACACCTGCTAATAAGCTAGTGCCTGTCCCCATGCTGCGCCAAATTTCTTCAGCTTTTTTCCACACAGGATCATCTTCGCCTACACTATCACGTAACAATGCAGCTTCAGTTTCAAACTCTTCTGGACGTTTTGCTGCCGCAAGGATTTCTAATAATTTCAGACGATATTCAGGATGTTCAGGGTGTGCATCCACTAAAGGACGAATGGTTTCTTCCGCTTGATCATAACGCTCATAAGCAATGTAAACATCAATCTCTTCTAAGACATCAGTATCTAAACCACTTTCATCAGAACCACTGCTACTATCAGCTTCAGCTAATAATTTATCAATATCTTCTTCAGAAACAGTATCTTCAGATTTAACAGCTGCATCATTCTCTTCTTGATCTAAGCGCGCCATTTCCTCTTCAATGGCTTTTTCTTCTTCCTCTTTATTCTTACCACGACGACGTAAAGCAGCTAATAAGCCCCCTCCTAATAGAAGGCCACCTAAGCCTCCTCCAACAGTCATCCAGCCACCGGGCACCATTGCAACCGTTTCATTTGCGGTATCAGTAATAGTGGTTAATAAATCATCTTCTTTAGGCGGTGCAGCTGGTGGTGCTGTTTTCACAGGAGGGGTGACCGCTTCAGCAGTATTTGTTTCAGCATCAGACTCTACAAATGTTTCATCTGTTTCATCAACGGCTTCCTCATCGTCAACTGTTGATTCAACTGCCGCCACATCTTCTGAACTAATCAGCTCATCATCTTCTTCTGTAGAGGTTGCATTTTCTTCATCTTCTGCTGCAATACTACTGTTCTCTTCCTCAGCAGGATCAACTAACTCATTTTCTTCTGTAGAAGTTGCATTTTCTTCTTCAGCATCATCAGCCGTTGCAGTTATCTCCTCTTCAGAGTCCTCTGCAATAGTAGCACTGTCCTCTTCAGCATCATCAATAGCCTGTTCTTCTTCATCAGAGGCTAAAGCAGCGTTAGCGGCTACACTGTCTTCTTCTGAATCTGCAACAGTTGTATCATCTACTGCAGCATCATCTTGTTCTTCGGTTGAGGACGTGTTTGCTGTATCCGTAGCAGATGGTGCAGTATTATTATCGTCTACTTCAGTCACTGCATCACTATCATCGATAGAACTTGGCGCAATATCTGTTTGTGTTGTATTGGCTGCTGCAACATTAACAGGCTGTTGTGTATTACCTGTACTCTCATTGTTATTTGCTAATTGATTTTGCAATGTTGCCAATTGATCACTTTGAATAGTGATTAACGCATTCAGCTTATCTAACTGCGTTTTCATTGACACCACAAGATCATTGGTTTCTTTTAATCGCCCTTTTAAATCATCATTCTCTTGGCGAATACTTTGGTTTTCTTCAATTGTTGCCTCTAACTGCGTACGCAATTTTTTCAAGGCTTTATTATCAATTTGTGAACTACTAGGTGAACCTGTATCACTGCTTTCTGCATCAGGTGTAGACAAACGCACACGCGGCTGCCCAGTGTTCATTGATAAACTTTGTTTTTTACTGGCTGCGACAGCACTGCTTGGTGTACTTGTTGTTGGGGTACTTTTACGTGTCTGCTTCGCCACTTCAGCTAAGGCTTGTTGTGCAGGAATTTGTCCAGCACTACTAGGGATTGTTAACATTGCCCCCCGTTTTAACAAATTCATATTGCCACGAATAAACGCATGTGGATTGGCTTTATAAATACTGGTCATCTGCTGTTGTACAGAGATTGATTTATTAGCCCGTGTGCGTAAAGCAATTTTCCATAAGGTTTCATTTCTTGAAACTTTGTGGCTAGATTTTGTGCTTAAACTTGGGGTACTTTTAAATGATGAACGCGGTTGGGCTGCGGCTAAAGACTGGCTTTTTCCAGCCGATAAAGTACGAATTTTTGCGGGGGTCACAGGAACGGATAAGCTTGTAACAGTCTGCGTACTTGTCGCTAATTTCTTATCATACAAAGGCGGATCAAGTAAGGCAGTATATTCACGTAAAATACGCCCACTTGGCCAATTTAACTCGATTAAAAAGTTTAAATAAGTTTCTTTTAAAGGTTCTGTTGTTTCAACACGAATGGTTGCAGCCGTTTTTCCTTTAGGCTCAATTTTAAACTTAATTTTGTTCAGTACATAGGGGTAATCAATCCCTGCACGATGGAATGCATCATTAGATGCCATCGCGATTTTCAAGTTATTAATGTCACCCTTAGGAATTGATAATACATCAATTTTTGCGCTTAAAGGTTCATTTAACTTTGAGTAGATCTCTATATTACTTAGCCCCAATGCATAGGCATCTACTGTACAAAGTGACCCCATGATGGAGGCCAACGCCAAGGCCATTTTGCTGCGCTTCATCATTGTCTCCTTAATTACCTATGCTGGTGTGCAGATCATTGCCTGCTCCATATAACGCGATGTCACAGAATATATCAGTATGGGGAAAAGGTGTGTTCTGTTCGTGCACACTGAACCTCGCTCTAATTCATTTACATTTATCAGAATCGGTCTCAACGTATCACTATTTTTACACAGAGAAAGTGCTATTTCGCCAATAAAAAGCCAATGACGAAATAGCATGTTTTTTGTAAGTGCCTGTTAATACGTAGAGTTATCTTTCAAACCTAGAATCTACTTTACAATTTAGCACTAAGTATAGCTTATATATAGTCTTTTACCAAAATTTCAGCGATTTGAACACTGTTCAGTGCCGCGCCTTTACGGATATTATCGGCAACAACCCACATATCAATACCTAATGGATGAGAGATATCTTCACGAATACGCCCTACATAAACAGGATCTTGTCCTGCTGATTCAGTCACTGCAGTAGGGTAACCACCATCAGCACGTTCATCCATGATCACAATCCCTTCAGATTTACCTAAAAGATCGCGCACTTCATCAGCTGAGATTTTTTTCTTGGTTTCAATATGAATCGCTTCAGAGTGACCAAAGAACACAGGAATACGAACTGCTGTAGGGTTAACTACAATTTCCTCATCTTCAAAAATCTTCTTAGTTTCCCACACCATTTTCATTTCTTCTTTGGTGTAGCCATTATCCATAAACACATCAATGTGTGGTAAGGCATTAAATGCAATCTGTTTTGGGTACACTTCTGATGTGATTTCTTTCACATTCAGTAAATCAGCAGTTTGTTTTGCTAATTCTTCAATGGCATTTTTACCTGTCCCTGAAACAGCTTGATAAGTCGCCACGTTAATACGACTGATACCCACTGCATCATGAATGGGTTTAAGTGCTACTAACATTTGAATAGTAGAGCAATTTGGGTTAGCAATAATGCCACGGTTTTTATACTGTGCTACCGCATGAGGGTTTACCTCAGGTACAACTAATGGAATATCTTCTTCAAGACGAAAGTGAGAGGTATTATCAATCACAACACACCCAGCTTCCGCAGCACGGGGTGCATAAATGGCAGAAATTGCCCCACCAGGAGAAAATAAACCAATTTGCGTTTTGGAGAAATCAAAGGTTTCTAAGTCTTCAACCGTTAGCATTTGACCTTTGAATTTAATCTTGGTTCCTGCAGAACGGCTACTTGCTACAGGGTAAAGGTTACGTATTGGAAAGTTACGCTCCTCAAGAATAGCCATCATGGTTTCACCCACAGCACCTGTAGCACCCACAACAGCAACATCGTATAAACGACTCATTTATATTCTCCACTAGTACATTCGTACAAAAAATAGCGATAACCTAGCAGCCCGCTAAGTTACCGTTCACATCGCATTATAATTTATATGTAAAATTAATTATATGCTTTATGCTTGCGCACGTAATGCTGCAACCACAGCATCACCCATGCCTACCGTTCCGACAACCGTATGGTTCTCAGTTCCTTGAATATCACGGGTACGGAAACCGTCTTTTAAGACACTATTTACAGCCGCTTCCACTTTATCCGCTAAATCACTCTCACCTAAGCTATAACGTAACAACATCGCAACAGATAAGATCGTGGCTAATGGATTTGCTACCCCTTGTCCTGCAATATCAGGGGCAGAACCATGAATAGGCTCATACATCCCTTTATTATTGGTATCTAAAGAGGCAGACGGTAACATACCAATTGACCCACTTAACATAGATGCTAAGTCAGATAAAATATCACCAAACATGTTTGTGGTCACCATCACATCAAACTGTTTTGGTGCACGCACTAATTGCATGGCTGCGTTATCCACATACATATGGCTTAATTCAACATCGGGGTAATCCTGCCCAACTTCATTCATAATATCACGCCACATTTCAGTGACTTCTAATAC